>Ga0209345_10001000_pt1 | contig 36128 bp, 28 predicted proteins | sample Cruoilmetagenom7_FD_187294 | JGI IMG/M metagenome (GOLD analysis project Ga0209345, IMG submission 187294) | Oil polluted marine microbial communities from Coal Oil Point, Santa Barbara, California, USA - Sample 7 (SPAdes) (version 2) | ecosystem: Environmental > Aquatic > Marine > Oil seeps ...
TCCAGCCACAAAAGGGCGCAAGTGTGCCACACACCCGACAATGGTCCCGGAATCAGTACTCTCACCCAGATATCTACAAGAGTCTGCGAATACCGGTGCTCCACTCGCGCACGCAAGACATCATTCTTTGGGTACAACTACGACTTCAGCTGTGATCGTGGCAGCCCCACACACGCACATCACAGGGCCGCAACTCGTACCGAAACGCAAGATACTTCACAAAACAAGAAAACCCCGATGCTTACGCATCAGGGTTTGCAACAGCAGGTTTTTCTGAGGGTTTGGGTGGAGGTGAGGGGACTCGAACCCCTGGCCTCCTCGATGCGACCGAGGCGCTCTTCCAACTGAGCTACACCCCCGTAGGTGCCCCGCAGCATAGCTGACAAGAGGCACTACTCTCACTTCTTTATCCCGAGGACAAATCATCGGGAAGGATCAGCGACTATCAGCCACGACCACAGTTCGGCTTTTTGCCGTGGTTTGCTTTACGCTTGCGAGCACGAGACTTTCGCTTGCGGGTCCTCTTACTCATATCGTCAGGCCTTCCTGTTCAGACTTTTCCTGCAACTTCTCGCTTCACCACACTGATGAGAAGTGTCATGTGTGTAAAAAGTGAGTGTGCCACACGTTCGCAGCACAGGCAGGAGAAAATTCTGGCAGAATCTCGCTTGCGTTGTGCACACCCAGAAAAGACATTGGGAATCTCTGCTGCGCGGTCTTCCTCTGAGTTTTCTGCCAATCTCCTTATGCCATGCTATGAAACTGCAGGCATACAGCCAGGCTAGTGAAAAAACACCAGAACACGGACGACAAACCGAAAAACCAGTATCTTTCGCAGCTGGACTGAAAGCCACACCTCACGTGCCCATACCCTGCTCTGAAAAGAAAGGGCATACAGACTCGTCTGCATGCAAGAGCCCTGAGTCGACAGGTAGTGCATGGTAGACGGCATACGATACCTGTATAACAAGGTTTTTCTCATCCGTGATTCCATGGAACCTGATGTCAAGCCTATCAAAGCCAGAAAAAGAGAGCCAATACACATCCCAACCGCGAGCGCTGCCCGCTTTTTCCCCTGACTTTCCCTCAGCTGTACCTCTTGCTTCTCTCTTTTGCAGCTGGTTCTACGCTTCCCGACAAAGAAGCAGTACACTCTGGCGCAAGCCCGGCCTCACGAGAAGTTTTCTGCCCTCCTGCTTCACAAAACTTCCCGAAGTCTTCCCGCAAAATGTTTCTACACTCTCCAACAGGCGAGTTGCACTCGCCCAAAAGTCTCAACAACCCGCAAAGATGCGAGAGAAAACCAGTTTTTCCTCCATCTGTCGCAAAGACAGCGGTCGATTTTTGGCAGGGCAAGCGTGGGAAAGATCTCCGGATTCCATCACACAGCCCAGAACACAGCCAGGAAAGGCGACGAGATCGCGATGAGCGCCCCAGCCAATTCGCCCCCCGGCAGCACCCCTCTCCCCACAAACACCGCTCCTTCTGAGGAACCGCGAGAAAGTCCGCGAGAGCAAAGTCCCTGCCTTGGGCTCTCTCTCACGGCAACTCCCATTGGAAACCTGGGAGATCTCACAGACCGCGCGCGTCAGCGTCTACGTGAAGCCGACATTATTGCTGCCGAAGACACTCGCCGCACACGCAAGCTGCTCTCTTCCCAAGGCATCCCTTCCCCAACACTGGTGTCGTACAACAAAGACAATGAGAAACGGCAACTCCCCTGGCTTCTCACACAAATATCTCAAGGGAAACATGTGGTTTTGGTCTCTGATGCAGGGAGCCCTGCTATCGCCGACCCTGGCGAAACTCTGGTCCGGGCCTGCGCCGAACAGAATCTTCCGGTAGAAGTAGTACCCGGACCTTCCGCTGTAATTGCCGCTTTATCTCTGAGCGGGCTTCCAACTGGCCGTTTCGTCTTTGAGTCCTTCTTGCCACGCAAAGCAGGGGAGCGGAAACGGCGCATGGAATCGCTCGCCCAGGAAACCCGCACCATGATCTTTCTCGAATCCCCCACCCGCCTCTTTCCCGCTTTATCTGACATGCGCGACATTTTTGGGGCAGAGCGACCATGTGCCGTGTGCCGTGAACTCACAAAAATACACGAGGAAGTGCGCCGCGGCAGTCTTGAGAAAATCGCCGCCTCTTTTGCGGAGGGCACAAAAGGAGAAGTCGTCATTGTGGTAGGAGGAGCCCCTCCGGTCACGGTCAGCTCCGCAACGCTTGTCGCTCATATTCGAGAGTTCCAGCGGGAGGGACTGTCCACGAAGGAGATTGCCACAAGAGTGGCAGCAGACCTCGGGGTTGCAAAAAATAGGGCGTACCAGGCGGCAATTGAGGTGGGAAACGAAAGCACACCGAGCGATCCTGCCGCTTCATTCCCAGGCCAAAGCGAAACTGTCACGAAGCAAAATACCTGAAAATCCGGCATTCAAGTACAAGGACTTTGGGAGGGGAAAAACTGGCGCTGTCCGACAGCACACTCCCGGATGTGGTCTGAGGCTTTTCTTCCCTGGGAAAGAGGAAGAGTGCACAGACATCCGGCAAGTCCGCTGCTCTATGAGGAAAAAGCCTGCACCGAACGGGCAAGAGCCGCCTCAAGACGGCTCTGCACGATAGTCAACGACAAGTCAGCACGAGTGCGTTCCAATATAGCCCGGCCTGCATCGGTCGCACGACGCAAACCAGCAGTCATGGAATCCGGGAAATCGACTTGGAGAAGAATCTCGTACATTTTCTCCATGACTTGAAAAAATTTCTCGGCTTCATGCGAGTGCCCCTCTCGCAGCCAGTCCAGCACAGCCCGTCGCAACTCCCCTATCGTCTCTGCCACGCCATGCAACCAGGCGACACCAGGAATTTTCAACTCCTCATGATCTGGAATGGGATGCGCAGCCACCACTGCTTGATAGATACAAGCTTCGGCGTATTCTTTTTGAGCGTCATGCAGAAAACCCGACCACAACACACGTGGATAAGGAGCCAGTACTTGGGACGCCTGCTCTAAAAGGACAGACGCCTCTTCGAGCAGGGAATGCGCTTTCGTAAAGTCACGACGGTGCAGAGCACGTATCGCGTTCGCCGCAAGACGAGTCACTTTTCGGGAATTCGCCAGACCGATCTCACGCGCCGCTGAAGTTTTCTCGAGTTCCTCCAGGATCCGGCCTGTCGCTTCTTCAAGACCAGTACTCACCGGGAGTATCTCGAACTCTCAGCTTCGGAAAGACCTTTTTGTGACACGGTCCTACTTCTACCGCGTTCAAAAGAAGAAAACCCCACAGATCCCGCATTCGCAGGCGGAAGAAAATTCTCAGGGAATCCATTTGGTGACTGCCGGCCCGGTGGCTGCCTGCCCTGTGAGGGCTGTGGACGAGAAGGAGGCGGTTGCTGATGAGGCACTTCATCAGGGTGCAGACTCTGGCTCCCCTCTTGAGGCGACGGAGCGGGAGAATACCTGTCTCTCCCAGAGTCACGCGGGACATACCGGGGAGATTCGATCAGAGTGTCCGCATGCGGAATATCCGAAGGGATATCAAGGGTATCGTGCCCATCCACAAGAAAAGCTGGGTTTTCCTCATTTTCCGCGTCTTTGTTTTCTGCCACATTTTCTTTTTCGGGAAGCGGGTCGCCGCTCAGGGCTTCCAGAGAGGGGACTTCATCCTTCATGTCCAGGACTTCAGCCAAGGTCAGGTCGCCGTTATTTCGTCCTTCCATGACGTTTTCCACTGACTGGCGCACAACATCATCCATGGAGGAATCAAAAGCCACCATCAGGTCTCCCCCCACCATAGTGTCCGCTACAGTTCCAGGGTCGGTTGGCGTTTCGCCTGGTGTGAGATATTCAGAATCGGTCACAAAACCATCTTGTTCTCCAGAGACCGGGGGAACCACCATGCCTTCTCTGTCACCAATGTCTCTGTTTTCCTCAGAAGACCAGGCATCACCAAGAGGGGCACTCGGAAGCACACCGCCAGGTCCGACAATCACAGGCACAGCAGCCAAAGTGGCATCCGGCGAAGAGCTTACTCCTGCGTCGCGAGAGACGGCATCTTGGGGAACAGTGGGTACCACACCTTGCCCAAAACCAGGATCGGTAGGCAGGCCATCTTGAACCGGCAAAATTCTCTGTTCTTCGCGCCTTCCTTCACCGGCAAGGTTCCCAGGAACGCCAACCGCAGGGTCAGCCATAGAAGATTGTTCCATGGAAAAAGGAGAAGTCGGCTCTTTGTTCTTTTGACCAAAAGGAGTGCCAGTCGGGGCAGCCTCTTCCTTGGAAAAGAAAGGAGAAGACACAGTTCTCAGAACTTCCGTAGAAACTTTCCCCGTATAGTCAAGATCTGCTTGGAAACTCCTACGAGCACCAGAGAAAGGATCTTTCTCATCGATATCGTCATAGATTCTCTCAGAACTTGGAACAGGTGTCCCTAGAGCTTCCTCTTGGAAAGAGGACTCTGCCGACACCTGAGGTATCGACACTTCCGTCAGAGACGGAGCAGACCCCACAACACCCGGGACAGCACCCGACACCTGGGGCACATGAGGAGCCTGGGGCACCTGAGGTATCGACACTTCCGTCAGAGACGGAGCAGACCCCACAACACCCGGGGCAACACCCGACACCTGCATCGGAGAAGACTGTGCAGAGGGCTGCAGATGCCCAGGAGCGACCCTGCCCTCCAGAGGGCGGGAAGTAGTCGTCGCAGACCCACCAAGGTGAAGCGGAGAAAAAGTAGAACTCGCGGAAAAAGGCATCGGCGCAGAAACGCCGGCAGCCGCAGCAGGTAGCGCACGCTGCCGGTAATCGGCGATACGGCGCATCTTGCGTTCCCATAGTTGTTCTTCTTCTCGTTTTGCAGCTTCTGTCGCCATAAATGTGTAGCTGACGAAGAGCACAACGAGCGCGGCAGAAACCCACCAGAAAGTGGACCAAAAAATGCCGAGCAAAATCGACACAGAGGTAGCCACTCCAAGAGAAAACTGTAGATTCTGACGGCGACGAGCAGAGCTGGCAGACTTGCGACCAGCTTGTAGTCCGGATTGCTTCTGCTCCGGGCGCCCAGCAACTGCACCCTTTATCCCAGGTGCTTCAACGGAAGAACCGAATGAGCCAACCTCGGTATCCATGGAGGGAAGCCTCCTCAACCTCTCTCGCCCACTGGAAGCGGACGATCGATAACGGCAAATCGACGAAAGAAAAGAGACGAGAAAACAGCCGAAGGCCAAAAGGCCAGCGGACCTCTACCCCGTCCCTCTATGTCGATGCGCCAATTGGCGCACGACTCTTGCGGAAGAAGAGGGGATCTGTCAAGCGCGAAAGCTGACGGCAGCTTTTTCCTCGAAAGGGCCATTCGCCCACTTTCCGCGATCATCTCGAAGCACCACCTTTTTCAGGATGCACCGACATTTCTCCTTTCGCCAGTTCACATGCATGATGTAGCGCTGGAACAAGGATTTTGAGACCATCACGTACTCCACCGGAGGAGCCAGGCAAGTTCACAATCACCGTCTTTCCGCAGATTCCTGCAATCCCACGAGTAAGCATTCCAAAGGGAGAGGGAGAACCGTTCCTTACAGCCTCCGCAAAACCTGGCGCCTCACGTTCAATGACCATCCGCGTCGCTTCCGGAACACAGTCACGAGGACCAAACCCTGTTCCGCCACTCGTGACGATAAGATTCACTCCTGCACCCACGAATTCGCGTAAAACCTCCATTATCCCTGGAATTTCATCAGGTACAACGCGAATCCCTTCAAGAGAGAATCCGGATGCTTCAAGCAGTTCCGCAGCAAGCGGTCCCGATTTGTCCACACGCGTTCCTGCTGTTACTCCATCGCTCGAGACCACTACAGCAGCTCGCAGCGCAACACTTTCGCTCATGTGTCTCCATCCTTGTGCCCACCCTAGTGTCAGGAACAGGGGTCAGGGACACGTGGCTTTTCATCGTCTTCACAACCCGGTCCCGGGTACCTGTACTATCCTTTGTTATCCGTCGGGTTGTTTATCGCTATTTCCGTTTTCTGACCAGACTCTGTCTATTCGTGGCTGTTTTCCATAAACGACGCGCAAACGGCACACCGTTTTGTCACCATATTGCCGTACGCAATCCCTGAGCGCACAGATGCCACAGGCAGTCAGGGCAAAAGTCCGTGAGAACGAGACCTATCTCGCCGCTTCCATCCGCCTCATCCCCGCGCCTCGTCCTATCACGTCACAGGCTTCTTTGCCCGCCCGTCTTCTCATCTGGCCCGAGAGGTCTGTGCCAGTGGCCGCTCCGCCCTCCTTCTTTCTCCTCAAGTGCCACTGAAGTGATCTCCATCCAACGGTCGACGCTCTTGGCCATATCGTAAATCGTGAGACCTGCCACTGCCGCCGCGGTAAGAGCTTCCATCTCTACGCCCGTACGACCAACTGTTTCGACGACGGCAGTGATTTCCACAGTGTCTTCGCCAAGGTCGAAGTCCAGTTTCGCAGCTGTGAGCGCCAGAGGGTGACACAAAGGCAAAATTCCCGGGGTATTTTTTGCTGCCATGATGCCTGCTATCCGGGCGGTCTCCAGGGCGTTCCCCTTCGGAAGGGTACCCTCTCGTAGCAAAATAATGGTCTCACGACGGCATCGCAACACAGCGCGCGCAACAGCCCTGCGTCGCGTCTCTGCTTTTTCGCCAATTTGCACCATACGCGCGTCACCAAGATCGCGACTACCTCCGATCTCAGAGTTGGAGGTACCAGAAGTGGCCTTCTCTCCCTCACGCAGCACCTCACTATTTTCTGCGCGCGCCTCGAACCTTTCCGTTTTCGGCGACATATCCGTACCGGTATTCTGCTCGCTCACGACTTCTCCCCGTGTCTCACACGCGCACACCGCTGTCGAGACGTTCGCGGGCCCAGTTCAAAGGAATTGTCGGAACAAGCTGACCTGTCGCCCATTCGTCCTTCCCCGGAGGAAGAACCGCGAGCGCATCGGCAAGGGCGAGTCCCGAAAGCATATGAGATCCTTGCCCGCCTGTTGGATACAGCGAACCTTCCCGAGATTGCACCCTCACGAAGTGCGTTTTTCCATCATCTGGCCGCTGTAAAGGTGTTCCAACCCGACATTGGACAAACGGAGGAACCACAGGCGTGATACCCATCATCTTCCGTACTGCAGGACGCACATAAAGCTCAAAAGCCACTACTGCCGACACGGGGTTTCCTGGCAGGCAAAAGAAAACAGCCCCACCGGCCAGACCAAACCCGATTGGTTTCGCAGGCTTGATCGCGGTCTGCCAAAACTCGACTCCCAAATCACTCAAAGCCATTTTTACGGCGTCGTATTCGCCTCCCATCGAAACGCCTCCGGTGGAAAGGATGAGATCGTGCGAAGCAGCTAATTCCAGCAAATCCGACCGCACCGTCTCGATGTCATCACCACACGAAAAAACAGTCGGGGCGCAAATGTTGAACCCGCTGCGAAGCAAAGCCGCTATCACAAAGCAATTCGAGTCATAAATTTGTCCGGGAGCAAGCGGGCCTTCTCCAGGATGCCGCAACTCATCTCCTGTAGAAACAACAGCCACCCGGGGAGCAGGGTAAACCAAAAGCTCCGCCGCGCCGACTGAGGCAGCAACACCAAGATGGGCGGCATTGAGACGGGTTCCCAGGGGAATTGCCACTGCTCCGACGGGAACATCTTCCCCTGCCCCACGCACATGAGAAGCCTTTGGGCCGGCTTCCTCCACAAGAACACGCTTCACAAGGTCGTTTCCGCCACTGGCCTCTGCGCCGTCTCTGCCGTCTCTGCCGTCTCTTTGGGAGAGATCCGCTGTTCCTCGATCCGGCGTCACCTCTGGAGCACACGCGGGCTCTTCCCCGACACTCTCCTCCTGTCGTGTCCATTCGACAGGCACTACAGTGTCCGCTCCCTCCACCATGACTGCGCCGGTGAGAATGCGCACAGCTTCCCCTGGCCCGACCCGCTGTGGAGCAGGATGGCCCGCAGCCGCCACGCCAATCACGCGGAGCGCAACTGGCGTTTCTCGGGAAGCAGTGGCCACGTCGGCCTGGCGTACGGCATAACCGTCCATGGCAGAGTTCGCAAAAGGAGGAACCGGTATCGCCGACACGACTGGTGCTGCAGTGACATGTTCCCAGCATTGATCAAAGGGAAGTTGTCGCGGAGTATGTCGTGACACTTGATCAAAAATACGCTGTCGAGAAGCTTCCAATGAAAGCATTAAGTGATCCCGTGTTGCTTACAAAACGCGCCTAAAAACTCGCGGAATTGCGGACCCACATCTGCACGTGCAACGGCCAAGTTGACGATAGCCTTCATGTAGTCGATCTTGTCACTGATATCGTAACGGACCCCGTCATACACGTATGCATACGTTGTCTGAAATCCAGCCAGGTTCCTAATGGCGTCAGTAAGCTGGATCTCCCCATGCTCATCTGGAGGAGTGTCTTCCAGGGCATCAAAAATCTCTGGGGTAAAAACGTACCGACCAATCACTGCAAGGTTCGAAGGAGCATCTTCGGGGTCTGGTTTCTCGACAATATTGAGAATCCGGGCAAGACAGTCTCGCCTTGCCTCAGATTCAATACAGCCATAGTTGGAGATCTGATCTTTTTCAACTTCAGTCACGGCAATGACTGACCGTCCGTACTTTTCAAACTCGTTGATCATTTCAGCGAGCAGATTGCTCTCCGGATCAGGCAGATCATCTCCGAGCATCACCACAAAGGGTTCTCGCCCAATATGCTTCTCTGCCACCATGACCGCGTGCCCAAGTCCCTTCGGCTCCCGTTGCCGAACATAATGTATGTCAGGCAAACGCGAAATCTCCCGAATCTCCTCAAGCACATCGTATTTTCCGGCTCGTTCGAGACTGTCCTCAAGCTCACCAGACCGATCGAAATGATCCTCTATTGAGCGTTTCGAATGGCTCGTCACCATCAAAATATCGTCCAGGCCGCAGCGAATCGCTTCTTCGACGACATATTGGATTGCCGGCTTGTCGACGAGCGGCAACATTTCTTTTGGCTGGGACTTGGTTGCAGGCAAAAAACGGGTACCCAACCCAGCAGCGGGAATCACAACTTTACGAACGCGCACGTCACCTCCTCTCCATCTCAACTCCGGGTATGCCCGCATATGGCAAATGACGCAGCGCACTCTCCAGAAAAATTTTCGCAGCCAAAGAAACTACGAAAACAGAGCAATACGGAAAACTCCAAAAAGAGCTGAGACCCATCGCTACCAGCACTCTGGAGCAGCCCTGCGAAACCCGGCAAAAAACATAGTTTTCCAAACAGTAGTCACCACAGTCTCAGAAGAAGGACCTTCTCGCGAAGTAATGGCTCAGAGAAGGGCCGGTAAAAAAGAAAAAACCATTCATTCTTCTTTTACAACACGGGCCGCTACCTAACCTGTTCAGGCGGATCGTTCTTTCCTTTGCCTTCCTTCCTCTAGTCTTGGGCAGTAAACAACAAACAAAAAACTGGTGCATACCCTCGCTCCGCTTGTCGCGATCCATCCCGCGAAAAACACAGAAAGAGAAGCAAGGCTTTCTTCTTCTCTGCATTCTTGCGCTCAGAGTCCAGCGAAACAGGTAGTCACCTGTTCACCACAATCCCACACCAACAAGGAAATAAACATGCCGACTTACGAATACGCCTGTCAGGAGTGCGGCGGTCACTTCGAAGTCGTCCACAGTTTCACTGACGCACCTCCCACACAGTGCACAACATGCAACAGTGAGAGTATCCGTAAGGTCTACTACCCCATCGGGGTTGTCTTGAAGGGCTCCGGGTTCTACAAGACCGACAACCGAAGCGGAGCGTCATCTTCGCAAGGATCCTCCCAGTCTTCGGGAGATAGCTCCTCCGGTGATTCCTCCTCCGACAGCTCTTCCTCGAATAGCTCCTCCTCCGACAGCTCTTCCTCCGACAGCTCTTCCTCGAATAGCTCTTCCTCGAATAGCTCTTCCTCGAATAGCTCTTCCTCGAATAGCTCTTCCTCGAGTTCCAAAGGTTCCTCATCAAGCGAGAAAAGCGCTTGAAACCTGCTAGATCTACCTCTCTCTTTCCATAAAGGACATGGACATGTCTTCCCAGACAACTCAGCCAGAAATAGGAGTATTCGGCGGATCAGGCTTCCAAAAACTCCTTGAAAAGGCAGAAATGCGCGAGATAGATACCCCCTGGGGGCGTCCATCAGCTTCAATCGCCGTTGGCATGTTCGCTGGGAAAAAAATTGCCTTTCTGCCACGTCATGGTGTTTCGCATGAGTATCCGCCACACGCCATCCCATACCGCGCGAATATCGCAGCCTTCCGAGAAATCGGTGTAAAACGCATTATTTCTCCCTGCGCGGTGGGAAGTCTGCAGAGACACGTGGCACCAGGCAACTTTGTCGTATGCGACCAGCTCGTCGACCGCACAAAACAGCGCGGCGACACCTTCTACGATTCACCCAGCACTGGCCCCACAACCCACATCAGCTTCGCAGACCCGTATTGCCCAGAACTACGCCGGCTTGCCACACAAGCCTGCGAAACCGCCGGCGTCACCATGCACCCAAGCGGAACAGTTGTTGTGGTAGAAGGCCCCCGCTTCTCCACACGAGCTGAATCACGTTGGTTCACTTCTCAGGGGTGGGAAGTCATCAATATGACACAGTATCCAGAAGCAGCCCTCGCACGCGAAAAAGAATGCTGCTTTGTCAACATCTCTCTTGTCACCGACTGGGACACCGGTTTCAGTCTGGACTCCGGCATCGAAGCAGTCACTGTCGACAAGATCATTGAGGTATCCCAACAAAACAACAAAAAACTCATCGATGTCCTCGAAGTGCTCATCGCCTCCCTCCCGCCCGCCGCGACTGCAAGCTGTCAGTGTGAAAACGCACTGGAGCACGCGCAGCTCTAACCACAGCCCCTTGGCATTGACGACATTGACGACATTGACGACGACGACAACAACGACAAGCACCCCGGTCAGGCTTGTCGGAAAAGAAAGAAGCCGGTCCTCGCGAGGCACGCTGCAAAACCGACACACGCACGGCTCCCAACATCTCCGAGATGGGACTGCAACATACCCACAGAAAGTGCAGTTCCTGACTCGCCCGGCTGCCCCCCGAAAAACACCCCCGATTCGAGACCCGTAATCCCGCGAGACATATCCAGCCTCGTTACGCTCGCCCTACACACAAAAGCTGGAACACACCCCGCACACCCCGCCTTCACGCCTCCACACTCACATGCCCACATGACACCCCGCACTCCACGCCCACACGCCTCATGCAAAAGTCGCGCTCGGCGTCTTCACGGCAAACAACAGGAGGAAAAATCACCCGTCCCGAAAGAGGTTCTTCGAGAGTCCACGCGACATGTCATGCTATATCACCCGAGCGTTTCCCCTTGTAGAACCTATTGCACGAACTTATGTCGCATTTCTCGTCGACATATGGCATCCTCTTGGGCATGACTGTCGCGCTGCCACCTTCCGAAAGCGTTCCGGTATCACACCGGGTAATCGAAATGCACACACCAGGACGCCTGGGACCAACCGTGACGATCGCACAAGCGATCGCCCGCTATGGAGTCAGCCGCGCCACTATTCAGCGGCGTCTCGCAGATGGTGCAATTGAGGGTGCCCACAAAAAACCGTCTGTTCATGGCGAAGAATGGCATCTTCCAATCAACGCTCTCGACAATCTTTTCACTCCACTCAAAGAACCCGACACCGAACCAAGACCAACGAAACACCGCCCAACCTCCGAAGATATAACCGTCCTTCTCAAGCTCCTCGCTGACATGAGGGCTGATCTCCGCCATGAGCGCGAGAGTCGCCGGCTCGAGCTCACTGCAGCACGCGAGGAAAGCCAAGAACGCGAACAAATGCGTTTATATTCGCGAGAGAGCGCGGCCAGACTCGAAGGAGAACTGCAATCCGCGCAGCACCATGCCGCAAAAATCGCCGAGCATCACAGAGAAGAGATCACCCTGCTCCGGACGCAATCAGAAGAAGAACGTCTCCGTCGCGAAACACGCGACAGAGAAATTGAGCGTTTGCGTAGCCTGCTCTCAAAACGCCAACTACGCAAACTCCGGCGCTTGCAACAAGAGTAATTCCACGAGAAACAAGGAAGAAAAAGAGAAACACAGCCTTGGGCGGATCTCCCAAACAGCACGCGCGCGAAAAAATACTTTTTCTTGCCGGGCACGTCGCCTCACTTTCCGACTTTTTCGCTCCTACCTCCGTCACCGTTCACGCTCAAGCTCCCTCTGCCTTTTCTCTCGGTTCTCCGCACACCGGGAAAACCAGCTGAGGCGGCATCTCTTGCCTGTGCTTCTCCTCCGTCATCCTTTTTTCTTGTGCGCTCCATTCACGTGATACAGCTGCTGCAGGAGTGGGGCGCTCCCTATTCGAGCAGCGCCCCCCCAATCACGATCGCAGACAGCACAAGGCGGTATATCACAAAGGGGACGAGTGTCCGGGTGCGGAGAAAACGCAAAAGCCAGGAGACTGCCGCGTACCCCGTCAAAAAGGAGGCGGTGATCCCAATCACAAACTGCCAGACGCCGATGCCTGCCGGGAAGCCGTCGCTTACGAGCTCCGCCCCTTTCAGCAGTCCCGCGCCTCCGATCACGGGAAGCGACATGAGAAAGGAGAAGCGCACGGCGTCCTCACGAGAGAACTCCCGATACACGCCCGCAGTAAGCGTCACGCCGGATCGAGAGGTGCCAGGCGCAAGCGCAATCGCTTGCGCAAACCCAATGAACATGGCGTCACCCCATGTTGTCGTGTCAAGCTTGCGGGATGTTTTCGACGACCTGTCCACATACAACATGAGCAGGCCAAAGAGACCAAGGGTAATGCCCACACTGAGAGGACGGTCCAGGTTCTCCTCAATGAAATCCTCCCCCACCAGCCCAAAAACCGCTGCTGGTACAGAGGCCAGGAGCAGCAACCAGGGAAGACGATCCTCAAAAGTCACAAGACGGCGGTCAGAAAAAGTGCGAAAAACCGCCGAAAAAAGCCCGGCTACTTCCGCACGAAAGTAAACAAGAACTGCAAAAAAAGTCCCGAGATGCAAGGCGACGTCAAAGGTTTTACCGAGTTCATCAGGGAGATCCCAGCCAAACAACCAGGGAGTCAAGACAAGATGGCCAGAAGAAGACACGGGAATGAACTCGGTCAGTCCTTGCACAATCCCCAGAACTATTGCTTGGAAAATGCTCAAACAGAAAACTCCTCGAGTCCGCGCGACGACAGGCCATGGGCCTCACGCGCGATCTCGACGATGTGCGCGAGCATTGTGTTCAGCTCGTAATCCTTCGGGGTGTACACACAGGCCACTCCGAGAGAACGCAGTTCGGCAGCATCCGCATCTGGGATAATGCCACCAACCACCAGGGGAATGTCATCAATGCCTTGCACGCGCATGAGGCGTAGGATTTCCGGCACAAGTTCGCGGTGTGAACCGGAAAGAATAGAGAGGCCGATTATATGCACAGACTCCTCTAGCGCCGCTTCGACTATTTTTGCCGGTGTCAAACGAATGCCTTCATAGACCACTTCCATTCCCGCGTCACGCGACCGCATGGCGATTTGTTCCGCCCCATTGGAATGGCCATCCAATCCAGGTTTCCCCACAAGAATCTTGAAAGGACGCCCAAGCGCACTCGAGGTCTCTTGCACTGCGGCCCGCAGGCTTGTCAAAGAAGACGCGTCCGAAGGCGTGGACACTGCCTGCGCCAGGCCAGTCGGCGCACGGTACTCACCAAAAATCTGTCGAAGTTCATTTGCCCACTCTCCTGTTGTGACCCCCGCATGGGCGCATTGGATCGAGGCAGGCATAATATTCTGGCCAGTCTTTGCGGCCTGTCCGAGGGCGCTGAGGGCAACAGTGACCGCTGCTGCGTCACGTGCGTCCTTATGGCGGGCAAGGCGCTCTCGCTGGGCAGTTTCCGCACGGGCGTCAGGCCGCAAGATACCCCCTTGCCCGTCGGCTGTGAGTGGCCCCTCTTCCCCTTCCAGAAAGCGATTCACACCCACAATCACATGTTCCCCGCTCTCAATCGCGGCGACGCGGGCCGCGTTTGATTCCACGATGCGACCCTTGGCGTACCCAGTGTCAATGGCTTTGACCATCCCGCCAATCTCGCGGATCTTGTCCATCTCCATTTTTGCTTCAGCAATGAGGGCATTGGTCTTTGCCTCAATCACATACGATCCGTCAAAAATATCGTCATACTCAAGTAGGTCTGTCTCATACGCAAGCACTTGCTGCACCCGCAAAGACCATTGCTGGTCCCAAGGACGCGGAAGACCCAAGGCTTCATTCCAGGCAGGAAGCTGCAACGCGCGGGCACGGGCACCCTTCGATAACGTGACACCAAGGCTTTCCAACACGATACGAATGAAGTTGTTCTCTGGTTGCTGTTCCGTCAGACCAAGCGAGTTGACCTGCACCCCATACCGAAAACGCCGCTTGCGTGGATCTTCCACCCCATATTTCTGCAAAACCAGCTGATCCCACATTTGCGTGAAGGCCCGCATCTTGCAGACTTCTTCCACAAAATTAATACCGGAGTCCATGAAGAAACTGATCCGCCCACACACATCGGGCATCATGCTTTCGTCCACTTGCCCGGATTCCCGCACCGCGTCCAGCACTTCTGTCGCCATGGACAGACCAAACGCAAGCTCTTGCACAGGAGTCGCGCCTGCTTCCTGCAAGTGGTAGGGACAAATATTGACAGGGTTCCATTTCGGAAGATGGGTGAGGGTATAGGCAATGGTGTCGACGGTCAGACCCAAGGAGGCTTCGGGCGGAAAAACGAACGTACCACGCGAAAGGTATTCTTTTTGGATATCATTTTGCGTGGTACCGGTGAGCGCTTGCACCTCGGCGCCTTGTTCTTGCGCAACCGCAATATAGAGCGCCAACAACCAGGCCGCAGTGGCATTGATCGTCATCGAGGTATTCATCTTGTCCAGGGGAATCCCATCAAAAAGCTCTCGCATATCTGCGATAGAGCACACGGGAACCCCAACTTTTCCTACTTCCCCGAAAGCCTCCGGCGCATCAGCGTCATATCCCATCTGCGTGGGCAGATCAAACGCCACTGAAAGTCCCGTCTGCCCCTTCGCCAGGTTCTTTTTGTACAAGACATTCGATGCCCCTGCTGAAGAATGCCCGGAGTAGGTGCGAAACACCCACGGTCGATCCCGTTTCGGCTGCCCGCTCATAAAGTCGTGCTCCCCTGGTTATCGCCGGGATAAAATGTCAAAGACGAAATACAGGCCAGGAATCATCCTTCGATGCCCCTACGCGTCCGCCGCTTGCATCTCGGTGGGCGGGCAATAAAAGTGTCGCCACAGCGCCTCCTCGCCCCCTTCTTGTCTGTTGTCTCACGCACCAGGGCAAAACAAACGGCTCACACCCTGTCTGAAATGGAGTGTAGGTTCGTTGTAGCGCACAGAAAAAAGTCTGGAAGCCTCTTCTTTGCCCTTCTCCGAAAAAGCCGAAAGCCTCTTCTCTGCAGAATCATCGGAGGAAGAAGAAAAAAACGTTGCACATTTTTCCCCACACTTCATGTGTACACTCCAATTTTTCCCTTGTCCTCGCAGAGGAAACAGACCGGACTACAAACAGGCTACACTATTTTTTGCAAGCAGGTTCCCCACTTTTGCAAGCAGGTTTTCCACCCGTGCTTTCACGTGCCTTCACACAGGAAAACCCGCGAGAAACCGCCGGATACCAGCATGCAACCAGGTTTTCTTCCCATGCTTTCTTCCCTGGTTTTCACACCATTTTTCATGAGAAAAGCGCAGATGAAGAAGGGATGATACGAGGGCGCCATACTGACATTTTTGGATCATGACGCGTGCCGACAACTTGTCCTTCCTGCATGCTCTCCAGAAAGTCGTCAGGAGAATCAAAATCCGGCATAATCAGCCAGGCAGCACCAATTTCTTCTGGATAATGCGCGTCAGAACCGGCGCCTCCAGGGAGGCCTGTTGCCGTCGCAAAGGCCGCGGCTTTTCGATTTATGACGTCCAAACTGTTGCGGGCATTAAATACTTCAATCGCGTCAAGGAGATCCTCCTCGATCAAGGCAAACATCGCCTCTGTCGACATGGCGTAGTTACGAGGTCCAATCGGATGAGGCACATACGTCAGCCCGCCTTGCTCTCGCACCATGCTCGCCGCGACCGCGGACGGGTACCCAAACGCCACACGCTCCTGCAAAAAAAGACCGATTAATTCCCCTTCGTGGGTTTTGATCTCTTCGCCAATGATCACGCGCACATCGAGCTCTGCTGCAAGAATATGGGCGACACGCACGGCATTGTGATCTGTGATACACACCACATCGAGATCCGCCTCTTCGACTGCCGCGCCGAACTCATCGTCTGTGGTCACTGCATCACCCGACCCATAGGTGTGCATATGAAAGTCGACCTTCACCCAGCCCACAGGAAGCACAGGCGCCTCATCCACAGGAATAGCCACGAAACGTTCCCGCACCGGGAAATGTGCCAAAGAAGACTCTGTCAGAGAAGCAGCCAAAGAAGATATCGAAGCAGACGGGGATGACAAAGACGATGGCAGCGACGCGTCCGGTTGCCTTGACGACAACTGCTGTGCCGCGGAATCTTCTGACTCCGCTCCTCTCCCCATCTCTTTTGTGTCCGGTGTGTCCACGCTTGCTGGGGGAGTCGCCGCTTGTTCTGCGTCCAAGCCAGGCCCCACACAAGAGACCGCCCGCTCTTCAACCATCAGCGCTTCTCCCCATCTCATTCGCTCCTGTCCCTGGAGAAATCCTAACTCGCCCTGTGCGCAAAATACCTGTCTGCTCCCCGCCTGCGCCCTTGCCACTCTGTAAAACCTGACAGTTTTACGCGTCCCGCCAACTGTCTCGTCGTTTCTTCAGTCGTTTTCTTCCCTGTCCGCACCCGGCTCCGCCTGCCGGCAGGCCGCGCGATGCACCCAAAAAAATACCTCTTTCTCCTCTAACAATCTCGAAAGACTCAGAAAACTTGCCTACAAAAAAGAGAACACACTGCAAACTCGGATTCTCTCTCAACCAGAGAAAGCATCGCGTCGATGACAAGACCGTCTCAACCAGGACGATTGGACAAACCGCCGAACCCGACAACTCCACGGACGGAGTGACCTCCTCGACATTGGAGTGCACCGCCGTGGGAATGCGCATCAATTCCAACCCCAATGCCATCAACGCCCTTCGCAACCTGAATAACAACACCTTACGAATGGGCCGAAGTCTCGAAAAGCTTGCCTCGGGGTTCCGCATCAACCGAGCCGCTGACGACGCCGCCGGACTTTCAATCTCTGAAAACCTGCGCTCCCAAATTGGGGGCTTCAAAATGGCCGTACGCAACGCACAAGACGGCATTAGCGTGATCCAGACAGCAGAAGGCGCCCTCACTGAGGTGCACGACCTGCTACAACGGATGCGTGGTCTCGTCGTGCAAGCAGCGAACACCGGAGCAAACGACCAAAGCGCCCGTAACGCCATTGGGCGAGAAATCGAGCAAAGCATTGAGGAAATCGACCGGATCGCTCAGGCGACCCAGTTCGGCAACAAACAGCTCTTAGCCACAAAAACCATCTTTACTTTCCATATTGGGGCAAGTACCCAGTCTTTCAACCAGATCAACCTGGCGATCAGCGGGATCATGGCCGCTACCGACCTCAGCCTCACCTCGGCAAGTATCGTCGCCCTCGTCACTGCCGGAAGCGTGGGGGTGATCGACTCGGTGGAACGCGCCATCATCCGAGTCTCAAGCATGCGCTCCTCGCTCGGGTCCTTCCAAAACCGACTGGAAAAGACAATCTCGAACTTGTCTTCTGCAGTCGAAAACCTCACCGCGTCGGAATCACGCATTCGAGACACCGACATGGCCGAAGAAATGGCAGAGTTCACACGCAACCAAATTCTGGTGCAAGCATCAACTTCCATGCTCGCCCAGGCGAATGCGCTCCCTCAAAGCATCCTCCAGCTCATCCAAGGCTAACGGCCTTGACGAACGGCCTTCTCGTCGAACCGACTACCCGCCATTGCACAATTCGGATTCGCCCGCCACAGCAGCTGCACCGTCTCCCTGTCAGGCTTCTCATCCTGGCAGGGAGACAACACAGGCGAAAGGTGCAGGCGAACCACGGGGACAAGTAAACGACCTTCCCCGCCGCACAGATCACACTCAAGTCATCACACTCGGGCCATCACGACCCGGCCATCATCACCTCACCCAGCAAAACCGGAGACGCCGGCCCACTCGACAAAATACGCACATCCGATCCAACTGCCGGCACATCAAGCAACATACGCTGCAGGGTGGAAGCAATCGTGGCTTCCCGCAAAGGCGCGCCAAGGGCCCCATCGCGGATCTCAAACCCCTCTATCCCCACGCTGAAATCCCCAGAAATCGGATTCACGCCGGAGTGCAGACCATGCATGGTCTGCACATACACTCCACCTTCCGCGAGGCGTAAAAGCTCCTCAAGCGAGGCCGTTCCTGGGACAAACCCAAAAGAGGACACCCCAACAGAGGGAACAGAAGAATATCCTCCCCGTGCCGCTGAACCTGTCGTCCTCGTGCCGAAACGACGGGCTGTGTACACATTATGTGCGAAACCCTGCAGCACTCCGTGACTGACAAAAGAGACAGGCCGGGTGGGAACACCTTCGGCATCATGGGAACGCGCCCCAAAAAAGTCCGGGTTCGTGGGATCACTCACGAGATGCACGTGCTCGCTTCCCACCTTCTCCCCGAGGCGGTCAGCAAAAATACTCCGCCCCTTCACCACAGACTCTCCGTTCAAAGGAGAAGCAAGCACGCCAAGGAGAGAGCGGACCACAAGCGGGTCAAGCACAACAGCCACCCGGCGTGTTCTGGGTTGCGTGGCTCCAAGCAGACGGGTGCTGCGGTCGACTGCCTCTGTCACCACAGGTTCCATCATGAGGCTGCCAGGATCACGGGCAACGTCAAAACCATAACCACTTTGCGGGCCACTACTGTCCTCGGCAACTGCACCGACCGAAAGGACCGACATGGTGCGATGGTGCTCAACCGCATGGCCTCGAGAGTTTGCCAGGGCAACGTGGGAAATCATGTCGCCATAGTCTGCCGAATCAACTGTGCGGATACGGGAATCGGCAGCAAGCACTGCCTTTTCCAGATCCAACGCCATCTGCACTTTCGCCTCTGTAGAAAAATCGCCAAAGGTCGGCGACACCAGATCCAGTGTCGGGGGAGAAAGCGCAAGGTCTTCGGCTTCGGGTAGACCAAGCGCCTCGTCGGGACTACCGTACAAGGCATTGTCCCGCGCGTCTGCCAGCACTTCTGCCGCCACCTCTTCTTCGAGGAAACCAGCGTATGCGAAGCCTTGTCGATGATCTTTTATCACACGGATTCCCACACCAGCGACCTCTGCCGCGGTGAAATACTCCACTTCCCCGTTGTACACGCGCACGTCCACGTCTGAACGATGAAGGGCATACACCTCAATCTCTTCACCGTCGTTTGCCTGCTCAGCCAAACGACGCGCAAAAGCCGAGAGGTCTCGTTCCCCAACAGGAACAGCCACATCAGAATCACGAACGATCTGTGTCATAAATCTCCTGAGGTCTTCTCAGTAAAAAAGTTTTGTGTGCAGTCTCTGCTCACGCAGAGAAAATATCCTCTGGCCTCGATGACCATACCGCCCATACCAGACAAGCTTGTCTCACCGGATTCTCTTCTCAAAAAGCCTGGAGAACCCATACCCAGCGTCCTGTGCGAGACGCCCCATCACCCCGGAGAGTGAGCTGGAGAGGGAGATGGTCCACAAAAGTCCACAAAGGGTCACGCAGTCCCACCGATCGTGATACTCGACACTCGCAGCGTGGGTTGACCGGAAGTAACCGACACCGATTGGCCGTCTTTTCCGCAGGTTCCCGGCCAGACGTCAAAGTCATTGGCAATGGCGTCTATCCGCTGCAAAACCTCTGGCCCGTTCCCAATCAGGTTCGCGCCCCGCAACGGGTAGGTGATCTCCCCGTTTTCAATCATGTACGCCTCGGACATACCAAAAACAAAGTCTCCCGTTGACGTGTCGACTTGTCCTCCCGAGAGACTCGCCACATAGACCCCATGTGGCGTCTGACGAATAATCTCGTCAGGGTCTTCTTCTCCCGGCAGCAACAAGGTATTCGTCATGCGCACCATGGGAAGGCAGCGATAATTCTGGCGCCTGCCATTCCCCGACAAAGGACGGCCCGTTTTACGAGCACGTACACCATCCCACATATAGTCGGAAAGCACTCCATCCTGAATGAGGACATTGCGTCGAACGGGAACCCCTTCGTCATCAACTCCAGCGGTTCCCCAACCACGATCGAAACTCCCGTCATCCACGAGAGTGACTCCATCGGCAGCGACCTTTTGACCAATTTTATCCGCAAAAATTGAGGTGTTCTTCAGCACATGGTCGGCTTCAAGGCCGTGCCCACATGCCTCATGGAACAAAACCCCTCCGCCACCTTTGCGCAGCACAACCGGGTAGGCTCCCGCCGGAGCAGGACGCGCGTCAAGCAGCACAAGCGCCTGCCGTGCAGCCTCTTTCGCCACCGCTGCCGGGTCAGTTTCTTCCCAGTACTCCCATCCCCCGGTATACCCCGGACCATAGAATCCTGTTTGCATACCCGCGTCGCCATCAGCAACCACACTCACCGAAAAACGCACACGGGAAATCTCATCTTCTGCCAGCACCCCATCGGAGTTTGCGACGAAGATTTTGCGGATGGAATCCCCATAGCCCGCACTTACCTGCTTGATCTCATGCGCAGCCGAACGTGCCGCGTCCTCGGCAATGCGCAGCTTTTCTACTCTCTGCTCCTTCGTCACAGTCGAAAGCGGGATCTCGATTTCGTGCTCTATCGGGGAAACCCGTTCCAGCTGCGCAACCACAACCCCCTCTCCCTGCGAGCGGACGGCGGCTGCAGCCTGGCGGGCAGCGTGCAACAGGCCTGCCCGAGAAATATCGGCAGTGTGGGCAAAACCGATGGTGTCTCCGACACACACACGGATACCAGCTCCACGGCTGCGCCCTGTGACAAACTCTTCGACCCGTCCGTCATCAAGGCCCGTCGTATGAGAACGCCGTTCCTCCGCAAAAATCTCCGCGAAGTCAGCCCCACTCGACATTGCCTCATGAATTGTTTTGGCTGCTGTATCCTGATCGATCACTCGATTTCTCTCCTCCATACAGATACCCCAGGACGATCGTCCCTAGAACATCTTGTAAACATCTACGCGGGATCTTCGGCTTCATCGCGGTGACGCGGGACATGTCCGGTCGTGCGCATGTATTGCGCATATATATCGATCGACTTGTCAGCCTGAGCTCGAGAGTCCCGACTCATCTCTCACGTACCGACCCCGCGTATTGTGCGCGTGCTCTCCGCATATTGCAGCAACAGTCCTCCTGGCGGCTCTCCGTATCAGTTCATGCTCACTCTCGGCCTTGTCACTGGTTTTCCAAAAGGGCACAGAAAAAAACAGGAAAATTGCTTACAAGCGCGCTGGAAAACTCTGGAATGCTGCCATGCCTCATGTGACTTGACCGATTTGCATCCGGCGCATTTCTCGATTTCTTCTTTTTCAGAGTAGACCCAGAAAAATCTTCACAACAGCTATATCAGCAAAGAAAGACAGAATTTCCCTCCTGGCGAAAAAAATAAGCTAGCTTTTCCCCATGACTCCGAGACCAGGACACATAGGAATAGCGCAGCTTGAAGTCACAGACAAAGACACCGCGTTGGCGATAGGGTCTGGCGATGTTCCCGTTCTCGCCACTCCCCGTCTCGTCGCTCTCTGCGAAGAAGCTGCGGTCAACTCAGTCAAGAACCAACTCGACGAAGCCCTCACAAGCGTGGGCCTCGCAGTCGATATGAAACATCTCTCTCCCACTCCCATCGGGGCATCTGTACGTGCAGAAGCCCGTCTCGAAGCTGTCGACGGTCGAAAACTCACTTTTCACATTCGCGCCCAGTCCGGAAAAAAAGAAATCGCACGCGGACGGCTTGTCCGTGTCGTCGTCAACCGCGCGCAATTTCTTGCACGCGCGACCGAATCAGACTAAACAGCCAGGCAAAGCATGCGAAAAAGTCGCTGTTCCCTGCGTCTTTTTCGGGATTCTTGCGATATACCCGGGACCCGCCAACTGACATTTCGTCTCACCCCGACACTTCACAATCCCCGACATCCACAAGCAGAAACGAGCCTCATGGAATCCCCGCGACCTGTCGATTCTGTCGTCCCCCAGGGCGTACGCGCCTTCACCGCCGAATATCATCTGGCCATTCTCGGCTCTCTACGCGCGGACGGTAGTCCCCACCTTGTTCCCGTCGGCTTCACGCTCGACACACAAAATGACATTGTTCGCATTATCACGATAGACGGCAGCCAAAAAACGAAAAATGCCGCGCGAGGCGGACGAGCCGCAGTCAGTTGGGTAGACGGGGGACGGTGGGCAACACTCGAGGGAAATGCTCGCACCACAACCGAACCTGACATCGTGGCTGCCGCAGTCGCCGCCTACGCCGAAAAATACCGTGTGCCCGGAGAACGTCCTGACCGTGCCGTTCTCGAAATCTTCGTGGACCGCGTCTTGTGTGCCGATTCCCTACGTGATCACACATAACGCCGTTTTCTCCACAACATCTCAGATCGCACGGACAAAAAATCTCACCAGAAAAAACGATTGCAGAAGCGGAGAATACATGCCTGATCTCACACTCAACGTCACAGAAGCCACATTTCCCGAAGCAGTCCTCAAGAAATCTGAAATGACTCCTGTTGTCGTCGATTTCTGGGCACCGTGGTGCGGACCATGCCGGCAACTCGCCCCTGTGCTCGAACGCGTCACCGCTCAGTACCAGGGGCAAATCATCCTGACCAAAATAAATGTCGACGAAAACCCCAACATATCAGCGCAGTTCGATATCCAAGGTATCCCGGCGGTGAAGGCATTCCGCGACGCAAAAGTCGTGAACGAATTTACAGGCGCACTCCCAGAAAACGCTGTACAGCAGTTTTTTGAAACACTGCTCACGTCCGAAGCCGACAAAGCCGCAACCTTGCACACTGAAGAGGGCTATCGCAAAGCCCTCGAGCTCGAGCACACACACGCGGGCGCTATTCTCGGCCTTGCCCGCATCATGACAGAACGGGCTGCACACCAAGAGGCCCTCACTCTGCTCGAACGACTGCCTGCAACAGGCGAGGCAGGACAACTCGTCGCCCGGATCCACCTCGCACTCGAAGCCGAAGACGATCAGGCAGCCCAGCTTGCGCTCGCGGGGGAATACACCCAAGCACTCGAACTTTATCTGGAGCGCGTGCGCTCCGCTCCCGATCCCGACGCGAAAAAAAGCGCACAAGACAACATGCTGCGCCTGTTCGCCATCCTCGGCGACGACCACCCCCTCACAAAAACCTACCGTCGAAAACTTGCCGGCGCCCTCTTTTGAACAACGCCTGAACAACACCTCAAGAACGCCTCACACACACAGCAAAACCACTTGTTCATCGCGGAGGAGCAGGACCCCAACAAGAGGAATCACTGGTCAGTAAGCAAGATATACTGAGTTTCAGGTGTTTCGCGTTCCGGGTTTCATGCCTGACGACACCGGCCGGCCTCGACACGAAAACGCGACAACCTCAAAGCAACTCGCGCACAGGATCACAACGGTCCGGGAAACTTCGGACCGTACCTACGGAGCATCCCGACCACATCGCTGGTGACGGAAACAAGGATTCCGGGTCAGCCGGAAACGAGCCGCGCGGATCATGCGCGCACACGACTCGAAGAGCGAAACCGGACACCACAAAATACGTACAACAGTCCTTGACCGGAACACTCGGACAGGGAAAGAGCATGTGCAACCCAGATTCAATCCGCCGGGACCGAACAGGATCCGGGCTGGTGATGGCACCTGTCCACAGACCGGAGAGAGCTGATTGCTCCTGACCACAGTGATCGATTTCCATTCCCGCCGAATAATTGACTGATCCATCGCAACGCACATACGCACCAAACTGGTTACTGACGCCCCGGGTATGGCAGTCACGACCCGCGACGGAAAAACCAACAAAATAGTGTTCCATGGTGATCACGGATCGCAATACACCTCTGGAGAGCTCGGTGCACTTTGTGCGCGGTTCGGTGTGGTTCAGTCGAGGGGTGCGAACCGGGGTGTGCTGCGGTAATGCTGCGGCTGAGGCGTTTTTCGACACGCTCAAGCATGAACTCGCAAACCGGCGCCGCTGGAAGACCAGAACCCACGCCCACCAGGACCTCGTCCGCTGAATCAAAGACCGGTTCAACACCCACCGGCTGCACTCGACTCTCGACTACCACACACCCATCGAAGAAAACGGGGCAACCTCAAAGAGCGCGACTTCCGAGAAAACTGCCCAGGAGAGACACTGCGGAATAGGCTAAGAGGAGTCAGACTGACAAAAATGAACAACACGGACGCTGCCGGCACACACCCCCGGACAACGGCAACAAAGAAAAAACCACAGTCAGCGCCCTTTCAGGTAGAGGGACAGAGGAGAAAATGAAAGACCGCCTCTATTTTAAACAGCTTTTGTCGGGGCAAGACTTCGCCCGCGACGACCCAATGGCCCCCCAAATGGTGAATTTCGTCTACCTCATTGGTGATGAAGTCACACGAGAAGCCGTGATTGTTGACCCCGCCTACCGCGTCGACGAGCTCGTGCACATTCTCGAAGAAGATGAGATGCAGCTCACCGGCGTGCTTGCCACCCATTTTCATCCCGACCATATTGGCGGCAACATGATGGGACTCGAAATTGAGGGGGTGCGCGAACTGCTCAACATGCAAGGCGTGAAAGTCCATATTCAGGCGGAAGAAGAGCGCTGGGTGAAAATGGTGACCGGCCTCTCCGATTCCGATCTCACCACACATGAAAGCGGCGACAAGGTGACAATCGGAGAGATTCCCATCACTCTGATGCATACGCCTGGCCATACACCTGGCAGCCAGTGTTTCTATGTCAATGACGAATATTTAGTATCGGGAGATACCCTCTTTTTGGAAGGGTGCGGTCGCACCGATCTGCCAGGCAGCGACCCTGCAGCCTTGTATGAGAGTCTCACGCAGCGGCTCGCAAAAATCCCCGACTCCACGATTCTCTTTCCTGGTCATCTCTACTCAGCACAAGGCCATCAGTCGCTCGGAACAACACGCCGCCAAAATATTGTTTTCAAACCGAAAACCGAAGAGCAGTGGCTCATGATGTTCAGCGGAAAATAACAAGGCTGCGCCGGGTATTCCGCGCGGCCCAAGATCGCGAATGGAAACGCTCAAGAGACGCGGTCTCAGCCGGCCGAACGGGATTTCCCCAACCTGCTCGCCCCACCTCGACCTGTAAAGTGCCCCTTTTCTCGAAAAAAAGCGCGCACCCACGACAACACGCCAAAAAGAGCAGCCGCCCGCAGCACAGGGTCGAGCGCGCAGCGCACCACAAGACGTGCCCACACCCTCCACACCCGGTCCTGGCGCCCACAGAACGAAAAAACCGGACTACTGCCGAAAATTCAAGAGTTCGACAGTATGCCTGCTCTCCACCCCTGAAAACACAACAAGCGTTCAATTACCACTAGGGGTGTCGCCTGACCATGCATAAGATACTCATGCCTTTTCTGGCACTATTGCATGGCGCAGTCGAGGATCTGTCACCCCGCACGACAGCGTCAAAAACATACTACTTGCCCGTTTCCGCCGTTTTCCCCGCCTGGTTTTTCGTTCTGCGCCCGATCCACGCCTTTTCCTCCCGCCCCCCATCCCAGCCTGCACCGCTCTTCTTCCCCACAGGAGCAGTCGATGAGCGAGCATCTCTCTGCCGAATCTGACCCGCGCCCCGATAGCAGCCTCGACACCCGAACCTCCAGGATCAACCCCGAGCATGAAGCCGACCTCGACTCTGAGATCGCCCCTGAGAGAAGTGTCGCCAGACTGCAAAAAATCGTCGATCAGTTAGCTTTCGCAGTTCTGATAATTCGCGATACAGGTGCGGTTGCCATCGCCAACACGATGGCACAACAGGTCTTCTTATGCCATGCGGCCCAGAACCCAGCGACATCTGCGACATCTGCGACGCCACACATCAATCTCGCAGGCATTCCACTCGGGCAACTCCTGCATCTCGATGGATGCCCATTCCCGTCTCTTCCCATGCCTGCTGCCCAACTCCCGACAACGCACAGGGGGGAAGAATTCCCCGCGGCAAACCCCATGCTGAGCGCCGCAAAAGAAGCGCTGCATTCTCTTCACAAGGGCATTACCGACCATGTTGCCTTCTTGCTCCATCCGCAAGACCGGTGCGGCTTTCGGCATATCACAGCAAACGGACCTCCTGGCACCCTTTTGCACTTTGCAGCAACCATCGATCATCTCACCACAGCACATGACCGCTTTGCCATTCTCCACCTTCTCCACATTCCACTCGGCCCGGTATCACGCAAACCACTGCGATTTATTTCCCCTGCTGCACATCCAAGTATTTCTCACAAGCAGATAAACTCCACCCACGATACGGCGCAGAACCCAAAACAAATCCCTCTCACACCAAGCGCCATTCTCGATACAACGGGGACTGTTGTCGAAGCCAACAAAGCCTGGCATGACACTTCCACAAAAAATACCCACGATGACCGCACCGCCACATGTGCAAAAGGACACAACTATCTGGAAATCTGCGACAGTCTTTCACGCGATTTGAGGCTTCCTCACTCACAGGGAAAAAAAGGAAAATCCTCTCTGATCCGAGCCGAAAGTCTTCCCGCTTCAGCCTGGACCTCGGCACGTGCAGCGATCGGAATCCGCGCAGTCCTCTCTCCCGAAATTCCCGATGCCTCTTTTACTCTTGAATATGTGGATACGGACCCCTGCGAAGAACGCTGGTTCGAGTTCAGCGCTGTCGCCTTACCAGGGCGCGAAAAACACTGTGCCATCTCTCACCATGACGTCTCATCCCGGCAACGCGCCCAACGACAATTACACGAGAACGCAGAACACGACCTTGCCACCGGACTGCATAACCGCGCTTCGCTGCTCTCTTGCCTGCCTCTCTGCCTCGCCCGGGCACACCAAGCAGACAATATCCTTGCGCTCTTTTCAATTGGGTTCACCTACCGGGGGAAAAACAGCAACACGCCTGAATGGCAAACAGATGAGCAAATCCTCCGCAACCTCGCGCAACAGCTCGCCGCCACACGACGATCCAATGACCTGCTCGCTCGCACAGGAGACATGCAATTCGCCTTGATCTTTGAGAACATGCGAGGAAAATCCCAGGTCGGACGGCTCGCGAAACGCCTCGCTACCGCGCTCTCTGCTCCTGTTTCCACAGAAGAAGGGGAATTCCATCTCCAACCTTGTATTGGGATAAGCCTTTCTTCTCCTCATGCCACACGCCCGCTCGATCTGCTGCTCGACGCAGAAGAGGCAATGAGGGCGTCGCAACGCGCGGGAGTAAGCTGGCAAATCGGTGCACCCTGGCGCCCAGCCCGCACAAGCAGGCGAGCAAAAGCCGTGCAAGATCTGCGCTCGGCACTGAGTGAGCAACAGTTTGACCTGCACTATCAGGTCATTCACGCGCTGCCGTCCTGTGCTCCTCGTGCCATCGAGGTCCTAACCCGTAAACACAAAAACGGAAACACCCTCAACGCCACAAACTTCATTCAAGACGCGGAAGAAGCGGGCCTCATCACCTCAATTGATGAATGGGTATTGGAATCAGTCTGTAAACAGCTGGAAGAATGGTCGAAGTGGTCGGGACACGCCATCTCCACCCTTCCTATCCACATCAATGTCTCATCTCACTCTTTGGCGTCCCGATCTTTCCCACAACGGCTCTCGACATTGCTCGACACCTACAATTTGCAAGGGGAACGCCTCACCATCGAAATACGCGACGACAATATTTTTTCGTGTGATCAAACCATCACGGCGCTCACGAGTCTCGCCCAGCGAGGAGTGCGGATTTGCATTGATGGGTTCGGAGCAGGAAACATGCCGGTTTCTGAACTATTGAGATTCCCTATCTCTGCTTTAAAAATAGACCGTACGCTTCTTCCGAATACCAAAGATGACAAAAAACAGCTTACTCTTTGGAGATCCATCATTAACTTCGCTCATAACCTGGGAATCGAAGCTCTCGCCGGAAAAATCGAGACTCGACACCAGTTCGATATCGCCCAGGCGACTGGATGCGACGCATGCCAGGGTTACGCGCTCTCAATGCCGAAAGACGCCAAAAGTTTGTTCACAAGTACTGAATGGTAAGAACTCACGAACGGAACAGCCTTTTCTTCTTCCTACGGCTCTCCCCTACCTGAGATTTCTCTCTCATGGGAACCATCCAGGGTGCAAAACCGTTCCATTGTCTTGTGGAACCCTAATGGAAACAACGAAAGCAAAATAACGAAGGCGAAAGGAGAGAAGAGATGGATGCCGACAAGAGCATCGTCAACGGCCAAACACAGTCATCCGGAACCCAACTCTCTGCAGAACAAGAAGAAAACGTTGGAATCACCGGAATGGTCATCGTCGTGATTACTCTCACGGTTCTTACGCTCTTCCTTGGGGGTGTTTTCGCTCTTGCCACCTAGGCAAGAGCGAAAACCAATAGATTCTGTCTTCATCCTGATTCGGCAATGCGGAAACCGCAAAAAAGCGGAACTGCAAGGCATAATCAGAGAAATCATCCGCAAACACATAACAATCCTCACTGATTACCTCACGTGCGTAAGTTATCGTCACCTTTCTCAGGTCAATCATTTACAGAGAAAAAAAGTCACGCCAGTATTACGTTCAAAACCACTTTGCAAGCGATACACTGCACCACCTGCTCACACGGGGTAAGCCTTCACATGCACAACCGTTCATATTTGTAGTTATCCACAATGCCCAGGTGGAAGAGAACAGAGAGAGCCCTTCCACCTGGGCGCACATTCAGCCTGTCCAGTCAAGGCAAACAGGTCGGCACACTTCCTGTTTCCCTCGCACATTCCCTCTCCTATTTTCTTACCCATGGGAAGATCAGTCCTTCCCCACCCGTAGGAAAGTGGCATACTCCGAGACAATAATCGACAAACTCTGAGACCTGAAAATAACCTCTCACAGCACAGTGCCACCAGAAGATTACCGCTGAAAAAACGAACATAAAAATATGTACACCAGAGACTTCCTGGCTGGAAAATGGGAGAAAATGCCAGATGAACTCTTACTCATCAGAACATATCCGTAATGTTCTTTTTGTCGGGCATGGGGGAACTGGCAAAACAACTCTCAGTGAATCCCTTCTCTATCTTAGTGGGGTTCTTGATCGTCCAGGACGCGTTGAAGACGGCAATACTGTTTTTGATTTCGAAGAAGAAGAAAAACAAAAACAGCTTTCCATCAGCCTCGCAATCTCTCCTATGGAATGGAAAAATTGCAAAATCAACCTGATGGATAGTCCGGGTTATACGGATTTCATAGGTGAAGTTCAGACTGGCTTGGGCGTCTGCGACACCGTATGTTTTGTGATCTCTGCTATCGAAGGAGTACAAGTACAACACGAGATCCTATGGGAGCTTGCCCGCACTGCACATCTTCCCCGGTTCATCTTCCTCAACAAGTGCGACCGAGAACGGGCATCCGTTCCAAGAGTGACTGCACAGCTTGTCGAAAAATTCGGAGTAGGTATCACTCCGCTTCAGATTCCCCTTGGCGCAGAAAAAGACTTTCGCGGCCTGATCGGATTGCTCGACAATCTCGCATGGGAATACAAAAATAGCATCCCAAAAGAAGTTGCCATTCCACCAGAACTACGTGAACACACCGCAGACCTCCGACAACAAGCGGTTGAAACCATCGTCGAGAACGACGAAGAGCTACCAGAACGCTATTTCGCAGATGAAGACATCGAAAGTGACCCCCTCTTCCACGCGCTCCGCACAGGAATCACACGGGCCGAAACTTTTCCGGTGATCTGTGGTGCAGCAACAGAACTCATCGGCATCGACCGGCTCGCCCATCTCATCACAAAAAGCACTCCCTCTCCACTCGCGCACAGCCCACTTCGCGGAACCCGAAAAAAAAGCGAAGACCGTTTCCCATTGGAAAACGCGAGAGAACGCGCCCCCACCCTGTATATCTTCAAAACAATCACCGACCCTTTTGTCGGCCAAATCAACTATTTTCGGGTTGCCGCCGGAAACATAAAAAAGACGACCACCTCTACAACTTGCGCTGCACGAAAGACGAACGCCTGCACCAGCTCTTCATCCCATTCGGGAAAGACCAGCAGGATGCGGAAACCTTTGCATATGGTGACATCGGAGCGGTAGGCAAACTGTCAGGCACCATCACAGGAGACACTTTATCGGACCCACACAACCCCATCCTCCTCGCTCCTACAGCAGTCGCAAAACCGGTATACGCTCTCGCCATTTCTCCGAAAACCAGTGGAGATGACGACAAGCTCACGACAAGCTTGCAGCGCATTCTGCTCGAAGACGCTTCGCTCCAGATAGAACGGAACGCCGAAACCCACCAAACGCTTTTATGGGGGATGGGAGAAACCCACCTCCTGACGACAATCGATCGACTGCGACAGCGTTTCGGCGTCGAAGTCACGACTGAAGACCCAAAAAACCCTTATCGGGAAACCGCAGGAAGCCCGAGCGACTTCGAGGGCAAACACAAAAAACAATCCGGAGGACACGGACAATTCGGGGTCGCCCACATTCGCCTTGACCCCTTACCACGCGGCGCAGGCTACGAATTTGTCGACCAAGTTGTCGGCGGAGCCATCCCAAAACAGCATATTCCCGCCGTAGATAAGGGCGTACGAGAAGCCCTGGCAAAAGGCCCACTCGGCAGTTATCCCATCGTCGACATCAGAGTAACCCTCGACAACGGGAAAGCCCACTCTGTCGACTCCGACGAAAACAGTTTTCGCATGGCAGGAAAACTCGCCCTGCAGGGAGCCATCGACAAAGCCTCGCCCGTCTTGCTCGAACCCATATGCACCCTCGAAGTGCTTGTGCCAAATGAATTCACCGGAGACATCTCCGGTGATGTGAGCGCCCGACGTGGACACATCCAGGGTATGGAAAATCTGGGGGACCGAAAGACCCTGATTAAAGCGCTCGTGCCTCAGGCAGAAATGCACAAATACGCGATCGATCTACGCTCAAAAACAGGCGGGCACGCAAGCTTTACCCTGGAATTTCACCATTACGAGAAAGTGCCCGCTCATCTCGTCACAAAAATTTTGCACAGCTGAGAAGCAGACCGGTAGGCCGGCAGAACTGCCCAAAAAGGCCCACGAGAGAAGCCCTTCGGGAGAAACCCCGGGCAGGGAAAGCACCTGCCCGGCAAAAACACACAAGTTCAGGCAAACATCAGGTGCACGCGACTCGCAGCATCGATTGCCTCACTCACCATACGTGTAACGAGATCCCGGGCACTCGGCAAATCGTCCACGAGACCCACTGCCTGACCCGCAGCAAGCACGCCCTGTTCAAAGTCTCCCGTCGCCACGACCTGGCGAAAAATATGGTCACCATACAAGGCGAACAGCTCTTCGGGCGGGGCGCCCGCCTGCTCTGCCGCCGCAAGACGCTGGGCCCGCTCGGTTGCAAGCACCCGGGCATCATCGTCGATGCTCCCCATCACGAGCAGGGTGTCAGTGTGCGCCGCCGCAAGATAACGTTCTTTGCACGCCGGATGTCCTTCAGCCTCTCTCGTTGCCGCAAAACGCGTTCCCATAAGGACACCGTCAGCGCCCAGGCCAAGCGCCCCCACAAGACCGGCCCCGTCAGCCACCCCACCCGCGAGCAGCCAGGGAGTCTCAAAACCAGCCGCAACGAGTTCTTTGTGGACCAGTCTCGCCTGCACAAGCGAGGTCACATGGTCAGGACCAGGGTGTCCAGCAGCTTCCCAGCCCAAAATAGCCAGGGCATCCACTCCCGCGTGTGCCGCCGAAACCATGTCGCGTACACGGGCAGCCTTGTGCACCACAATGAGCCCGGCATCGTGCAGGCGCTCCACAAAGGGCTTGGGACTACGCCCGGCAGTTTCGACAATCGACACGCCCGCCGCAACCACCTGATCAATCAGCACATGCGCGAGGTCAGCAAAGAAAAGCGGGATGTTCACCGCGAAAGGACGGTCCGTCTGCTCCCGCACCGCGTCAATTTCGGCTCGCAGTTGCTTCGGGTCGTCGAAAAAGGCGGCACTGCCCAAAGTGCCGAGTCCCCCGGCATCCGATACGGCAGCAACAAGCGGGGCAAACGAAACGGTCGCCATGCCCCCCTGCATAATTGGAAAGTCCACTCCCACGAGACGCGTGAACCGGGTGGAAATCGCACGCGGGGCAGACTTCTGACGTGACTGCCCGGACATCCCTCCGGTTGTCTCCGCTCCAACAACAGTTCTGCGAGAGTCCATCACGACGACAATCCCAACGCGTCAAGAGATTCCTGCCGCACCCGCCCATAGTCGGCTTTTCCGTTCGGACTGCGGCCTACACTCGACACAATCCGCACATGTCGGGGTGCCTTATAACCAGCCAAATGTTCTTTCACGGTGGCAATCAGCTCCTCTTCTTCCACGGTCTTGCCAGGCAGCAGCTCTACCACTGCACAAATCGCCTGACCAAACCGGTCGTCAGGTACACCCACCACAACAGTGTCTTGTACCGCTTCATGCTCTTTGAGAACTTCTTCTACTTCTTCGGGAAAAACCTTCTCCCCCCCAGTATTAATACACACAGAGCCTCGCCCCAAAAGCTGAATGCGATCATCAATATCAACCGTGGCATAGTCACCGGGAATTGACCAGCGTTCCCCATTGATCTCCCGGAAGGTGCGTCCTGTCTTCTCGGGATCTTTGTAATAACCGATCGGCATATAGCCGCGCACTGCAATCATTCCCACCTCTCCTGAACCGGGCGTCACAGAAGAACCATCCTCACGAATAACCGTGGCATTCTCGCCCAAACGAAAGTTTGCCGTCTCTGCCGACCCAGCAGAACCCGAGACCGACTGTCCCATCCCCAGCGCCTCAGTCGAACCAAGCAAGTCAGCCAGAAGCATGCCTGGATGGTGCCGCAACAAGCCCTTTTTTACCGGTTCACTCCACATCACACCCGACGACACCACAAGTCCTAAACTCGAAATATCCCAGCGTCCCTTCTGCTCATCCAGAGCCTTCACAATAGGCCGACCAAAGGCATCGCCCACGAGAGCAAGCCAGTTCACCTTGTGCTCTTGCACCGCATCGAGTAGTTCCTCTGCCGAAAAAGAGCGCGACGTCAGCAAAACAACACACCCACCCTGCGAAAGACAATTCAAGCTCACAAGAAAGCCCGTACCATGCATGAGCGGGGGCGCAGGCAGCACAACCGCCGTGGAACTCGACGGTAGACGTTCCCGCACAAAGTCCATATCCGCCTGCACAGGATCACTCGAAGTGTTGTAGCCCAAATAAAAATCGTCTTGTCGCCACATCACCCCCTTTGGGATACCTGTTGTCCCCCCCGTATAGATCATAAAAATGTCGTCGCCACTCCGCCCCCACGGCGCCGGTGTACGACCGCCCTCCGACAGAGACCGCTGCGGCACGACCCCCTCATAAGGACGCGCCCAGTCAGGACAGGGCCCCGTACCATCATCCACCCAGAACCAGGTCTGGATAAAGGGCACCCGATCCTGCAGTTCCTCAATCCGCTCCGCAAACGCCCCATGAAAAACCACGGCCCGCACGTCGGCATTGTCCCACAGATACACAAGCTCGTCTTCGCGGTACCGGTAATTCGTATTTACCGGCACAAGCCCCACTTTCGCCGCCGCAAAAGCCGTCTCCATGTACTCCGGGCAGTTATACAGGTACATCGCGACCTTGTCTTGCTGCTGCAACCCGGCAGCAAGCAACGCCTGCGCAACCCCATCGGCCCGCCAGTCAAACTCCCCCCAAGAGATTTTTCGCTCCCCAAAAACAAACACAGGCGCATCAGGCTGCGCCTCGGCAATCGTCTCCCACACATCCGCAAAGTTCCAACCGGCCATGTTCTCTCCCCCTCCGACTTTGTCTCCTACAAAACAACAAAGCAGCGCAACAGCCCCGCATCTGCGCATTCGTCACACCCGCCGCTTTGCCCTCCAGACCCCTGCATCATACGACCCAAAACATGACCCAAACCGCGAAAACTCGCAGCACCCCACAACTGGCCCAGCGAAGCAGGCAAAACCCCCGGATCTCCAGCTCCGCAAGCAGTGCCTCAGCCACACGTGAGGGAGCAGCCCGAGACCCCGTCGGAGACCCCTGAAACAGGCACTACCAGAGACCCCGTCAGAACAAAACCCAGTCGGAGATCCCCCCAGAAAACAGGCACCACGGAAGATCACGTCAGAGAACTACACTTAGGTGATACACATCTATGCTGCTGCACCGCTCTCTTCTTCGACGAGCAGACACCGCACACACCGAAACAGCATTTTCCGGGATTCTCCCGCTCTCCACAAGAACACACGACACACCGGAGAGTCCACCTCACACCCTGCCCCACACAAAGAAAGACACCCGCATGATCTTTTTCTCCTTATGCAGAAAAAAAAATGCCCGCCGGCACAGCATTCCCCCCACTTCTCCCAAGCCCCCTTCATCTGACCCCCGGCTCACACTCTCTCCTGGATCCGCGCCTCCTGCTTCCACGTCTGCTTCCTCACCCCTAAATAAAAAACATCAGCAGACAGCTTGGGGTCGAGGGTTTTCTCCTCGCCACCGCATCCTCGCAGCCTTCCCTCTGTTCGGGCTGCTGCTCTCTGCACTCCCCATAGCAGATCTCGCAGGTAGAGCGGTTATAGAACCGCTAGAACATCTCGCACCGCTACACGTTCTCAGAGGTCATACCGAAGCGGTACTCAACGCGAGATTCAGCCCCGACGGCACCCAAGTCGTCACCACAAGCCTCGACGGCAATGCCGCCATCTGGAATACCGTCACCGGCGCACTCATCCATACCTTGGAAGGCCACACCGACACAGTCTGGAACGCGTCCTTCAACCTCGACGGCACCCAAGTGCTCACGACAAGCGAAGACAGCAGTGCCACAATCTGGAACACCAGCACCGGCGAGGAGCTACACACCCTCTCGCACACCGGCCCTGTGAGCAGCGCGTCCTTCAGCCCCGACGGCACCCAAGCCCTCACCACAAGCTTCGACCACACCGTCGCCATCTGGGATACCAGCACCGGCACACGCACCCACCGCTTGCAAGGCCACACCAACACAATATGGAACTCAGATTTCAGCCCCGACGGCACCCAGGCCCTCACCGCCGGCCAAGACGGCAGCGTCATAATCTGGGATACCAGCACCGGAGACGTTCTCCAAACACTCACCCACAACAATCCACTCCTGGACGCGTCTTTCAGCCCCGACGGCACCCAAATCATCACCACCAGCACAGCCAACGTCGCCACAATCTGGGATGCCCCCACCGCAACCCTCATCCACACCCTCAAAGGCCACACTGCCCCAATAGGAAACGCAACCTTCAGCCCCGACGGCACCCAAGCCCTCACCGCCGGCTTCGACCACACCGCCATCATCTGGGACACCAGCACCGGCATACACACCCACACCCTCCCCCACACCGGCCCAGTCATGAGCGCGTCCTTCAACCCCAGTGGCACCCACATCATCACCACAACCCTCACCAGCAGCACCCCCCAAATCTGGGATGCCATCACCGCAACCGTCACCCACACCCTCGAAGGCCACACTGCCTCAGTAGGAAACGCAACCTTCAGCCCCGACGGCACCCAAGCCCTCACCGCCGGCTTCGACCACACCGCCGCCATCTGGGAAATCCCAATCCCCCAGCCCACCACGACCACCAGCACCACCACTACTCAGCCCACCAGCACCACCACCACTCAGCCCACCACGCCCACCACCACTCAGCCCACCACGACCACCACCACTACAACCACTCAGCCCACCAGCACCACAACCACTCAGCCCACCAGCACCACAACCACTCAGCCCA
>Ga0209345_10001001_pt1 | contig 36098 bp, 27 predicted proteins | sample Cruoilmetagenom7_FD_187294 | JGI IMG/M metagenome (GOLD analysis project Ga0209345, IMG submission 187294) | Oil polluted marine microbial communities from Coal Oil Point, Santa Barbara, California, USA - Sample 7 (SPAdes) (version 2) | ecosystem: Environmental > Aquatic > Marine > Oil seeps ...
CCCTCCCGGGCATGGCGGATGGCGTTTTCGTGAAAGGTTTCCTTTTTGGGGATGAAGATATCTTTGCCCGGAACAGAACTATTCCCCAAAAATGCAGATATTATTAGGATAAGAAAAATAAGACGGAATTTTCTTACGGACATAGTGTCATTAGCCCTTTGCACATAATAACAAGTACACTTACGTCAAGCATTATATCCTACCGTCGGAAGCAAAGCAACAAATGCTTGACATGATGTCTATATTCCTGATATAGTTACACGTCGGTTTAACAGGAGGAAAGAAAGTGAAAATAGCTCTATTGGCAATAACATTTGCAGTAGTAACGGGGTCTATAATGTGTCACTCTGACATTGCTTATGCTGAGGATGATTGGTTATTCCCCTATATAGACGTGCGGGGGAAATATGACGACAACATTTTTCTATTAGGCGAGGATGAAGAAGAAAATGACTGGATAATCACTATCAGTCCGGGTATTGTCATAGAGCCTCAGCTGAGAAGCAAACACAGGTTCATTTGCAACTATCAGGCTGATTTAAGATACTTTCAGGATTACGATGAGGAGGATAGCGCCAATCACGAAGTAAATGCGGATATGGAATTCGACTTCAATAGATGGCGTGTTAATTTGTCCAACATGTATCGTTATTTTAAAGACCGTGATAGTCTTAGCAGAGAAGATGTTGGCGAGTCACCTACTACTGAAGACTTTTATTATTCCTATGGTCGTGACCGCCTTGGCACAGATGATATTAGTCGTGTTTATAGAACTCAAGATTATATTAACGGAATAGTCTCTATTGAATTCAATAAGATGGACATTCTTTTCAGAAGCAGTTATGGGTTTGAAGATTATCATAGCGATGATCGGATTGGAGATTTTAAAGGCGAAGCCATGACTTATAAGGATCTTGAAAGAACTGAGTATGAAGAAGAAGCCGAAATTGCGCTGAAGCTATGGCCAAAGACAGATCTTCTTTTTTCAGCAGTCTATGGTGCTGTAGAGCATGAAACAGGGAAAAAGAGCGATTCGGAGTTTCGTGATGTAATGGTAGGTTTGCGAGGAAAACCGACAGCCAGGATTGCAGTAGAAATGAAAACGGGTTATCGCGACCAGGAATATGATGACTACGATGACGATTTTGAGAGCTTGATTTTCAACGGCAGTGTAATGTATGAATTCTCTTCCAGGGATGTCTTGCTCCTTAATTTCTTGAGGACAACCAATGATACTATCTATAAGGAGAATGCATATTATGGCGCTTCTTATGCCATTGTCAGTTTTATCCATGATTTCACAGGTAGGCTTTCCGGAAATTTAGATTTTGCCTATCAGGTTGACAAGTATCCCACTGCCACAACAGAAGAGGGTGAAACTAAAAAACGCAAAGACGATTTTCTGTCAGCGGGGTTGGGTTTTAGTTACAGAATGGGAAGGAATCTTGCCTTTGACCTTCAATACGAATTCAGAGAGAGAGACTCTAACTTTGATATTTTAGATTATGAAAATAATCGTGTGAGCTTCGGGTTGAGAGGTAGTTTCTAATTTTGTCTAGCGATGGAGGAGCCACTGGAATGTGTGATAAGATAATCTCCGGTGGTTTTTGTGTTTCAGGATGAGGAGGTGAGCAACGGATGTCTAGACTGATATCAGGCATGATGCTCACAGTCTTTTTCATGGGCTTTATGGCGGTTATGCTGCTGGAGGCGCAGGAGTCAGATTATCTGTTGCAGCCGGAAGATATCTTATATATTGAAGTCTACGAGCAGCCGGATCTCACGACCAGAGCGCGTATTACTTCCAAGGGTGAGATTTTCCTTCCTCTTCTGGGAAAGATTGAAACTGCTGGTCTGACTGCCAGCGAATTGAAAGATAAGATACAGGAGCTTCTTGAAAAAGATTATCTGGTCAATCCGCAGATACATGTATTTATTGAGGAGTACCATGTTAGACAAATCTCTGTTTTGGGGGCGGTTAATGACCCGGGCAAATATGATATGCATACAGAAAAAAAGACTACTCTTCTTGAAGCAATTGCTATGGCAGGAGGGTTCACTGATGAAGCTGATATAGATGACACGCGGATAATCCGCAGCGGTCATGAGGAGAGTCAGGTTACACGGGTTAGGGTTACTGATATCACTAAAAGAGGGGAGAAAGATAAGGATGTTGCTCTTGAGCCCGGCGACGTAATTTTTGTTAATTCACAGGTAGAGGTGTTTACGAAAAAATACCATACTAAACAAATTTCTGTACTGGGTGCTGTTAACAAGTCGGGCAAATATGATATGAATACGGAAAGAGAGACCACTCTCCTTGAAGCAATCGCCATGGCAGGAGGGTTTAGTGATGTGGCTGCTGAAAATGACACACGGATAATCCGTCAACAGGGTGATGAGAAACGCACTATACGGGTCAGAATCACTGATATTACCAAAAAAGGAAAGAAAGACGTTGCTCTTGAACCCGGGGACATAATCTTTGTCCCGGAAAGTTTTTTTTAAAAAATGACCTCAAAGTCAGAATTGGAAGTGTCATTCCTGCCCCGTATCCAGTACGGGGCAGGAATCTAGTAAGGAATTCAAGGAGATAGTTAATGCAACGTACAGAGGCTGAAGTCCCCCTCAGTGATTATTTGAGAATAATAAAAGACCGGAAGAATGTTGCAATAGTATTTTTCATTATTACTGTTTTTGCAGCAACAGCAGGCAGCTTTCTGATGGTACCGGTCTATCGGGCCAGCGTAAAATTATTAATTGATGTCGAAAGTCCCAATGTGCTTACGGCAACTGATTCGTTAGCTCTCAGCCCCACTAACTATTATGCTTATGAGAAATATTTTCAGAGCCAGATGGAGATAATCAGGAGTCGTGCTATTGCCCGCCGGGTATTTGAAGAATTTAAGATGGGGGGGACTGAAGAATATAGTGATTCGAAAGATCCTGTAGGGGAGTTTCTTAAGACAGTTAAAGTGGAACCCATACGTGATACGCGGTTACTTCTCTTACATGTGGAAAACGAGGATCCGGAGCTTGCCGCTGACCTTGCAACCAGAATTGCAGAAGTTTATGTCGAGCGTAATCTTGCATATATCAGTAAAAGTGAAGTGTTAAACCTGCTCAAAAATGAGTATCTGAGATTGCAGGCTAAACTTGCCGAATATTCCAAAGTATATAAGGCCAAACACCCAAAAATGATTCGCTTGAAGCAGGAGATGGAACAAACTACGGTTAGAATCGAGGAAGAAAAGGCGCGTTCAGATGTGTACGACCTTAATAATATGGAGTCTTCTGGACCCGGCTTTGAAGAGGATTCAAGGTTTGTCCTTTCAAGTTTGAAAGCCAATAATATTACAATCCAGGATCCTGCGGAAGTTCCTGTGAAACCTCAAAAGCCAAAAAAACGCCTTAATATGTTGCTTTCGGTTATTGTCGGTCTTTTTGGCGGAATAGGATTGGCGTTCTTTTTTGATTATCTTGATGACACTGTAAAATCGGTGGAAGACTTAGAAAGACTGGTTATGTGGCCATTCCTGGGGAATGTGCCGGATACTAATAGCGTTGGCAAACTTAAAGGATTTGAAAAAGACCTTCTTACTCTTGCCAGGCCTAAAGAACCCATAGCGGAAGCGTATCGCAGTATTCGTACAAGCATTTTCTTCTCCTCTACTAAGGAACATCCTTTAAAAAGCGTGATTGTCACCAGCCTTGGACCTCAGGAAGGCAAAACCATGACCATCTGTAATCTGGCTGTTGCTATAGTACAGAGTCAAAAGAAGGTACTGGTAGTGGATGCGGACATGAGAAAAAGCCGCCTGCATGATGTGTTTAAGATGGAAAATGGTATTGGTTTAAGCAGTTTCCTTTCCGGACAAACGGAGTTTGATGGGGTGGTTCAGAAGACCGATGTAGAAAATCTCTTTTTGGTTTCGGGTGGATTGCATCCGCCGAATCCTTCGGAGTTATTAGCAAGTGACAAGATAAAGGAATTCATTGACAAGGCTGAAGATAACTTCGATTTTATCCTATTTGACACTCCGCCTGTAGCTGTGGTTGCTGATGCTTCTATCCTTTCTCATGTAGTCGATGGCACAATCATAGTCATAGAAAGCGGTAAAACAGTCAAAAAAGTTTTACCGAGGATCGATCAGGTATTTAAAGAAGCCCAGGCCAGGGTAATAGGTTTTCTGGTGAACAGGGCTTCTCCTACCCGGACTGCCGGTTATCATTATTATTCTTATTACTACCATAAAAAGTAATTATCAAGGTTTTTTTATGGGATCAAGCATTAATCCATCAAAAAAGAGCATATGTAGTTTTTGCAGTAGTAAGGCATTGCATTACAGTTCGAACTGGTTATGGATTTGAATACCATGTTGAAAAAAAGTGGTGCTGAGGTTCTTTGTGATTGTCTGAGGCGGCGAGGGGTAAAGTTCGTTTTTGGTATCCCAGGTGCGCACAATATGGATCTTTTTGAGGCCTTGCGGCGCTCGGAGATTCAGGTGGTTGCCTCCACTCATGAGCAGGGGGCAGCATTTATGGCGAATGGTTACAGCCGTGTGACCGGAGAAACCGGGGTTTTTTTGACCATCCCGGGGCCTGGGTTCACCAATGCCTTCACTGGCATCGCGGAGTCCCTGTCGGATTCCTGCCCGGTTGTAGGTATTTTGGCTGGTGTGAAAAGCAATACAAATCGGGTTTTCCAATTCCATGAAATTCAGCAAATAGAACTGGCCAGGCCAATAACTAAAGGGGTATATACGGTACTAAAGCCGGATGAGATTTTTGAAACGATTGAGGAAGTTTTTCAAATTGCCGAATCAGGAGAGCCGGGCCCGGTCATTCTCGAAGTACCCTCCAACGTGCTTTCGGAGTGCGTAAGTTTAAGCCGGGGGGACGGGGGTGAAAAGGGAGAAAGCCTCCCCCTTCAGGATTTTGACAGGGAGTTTACGCAAGCCATAGACTTCATTAACCGCTCCAAGAGAGTTGGAATGTTTGTCGGTCTGGGTGCGGCAGATGCAGCTGAACAGGTCAAGGAAGTTGCTGAATGGTTAACGGCTCCGGTTGCCACAACGCTCTCAGGAAGGGGATGCCTTTCTGAGAAGCACCCGCTTTCTTTGGGCTTTGGTTGGACAAGAAATGGGATGGAATCAGTCAACCTGATTTTTGATACCTGTGATCTGATTCTGGCAATCGGAACGAAATTTTCACAAATAGGAACGGAAGATTTTCATCTTCGATTTACCAGCCCATTAATTCATGTCGATGCTTCGAAGGATGTTCCCGGGAAAAACTATCCTGCTGTCTTGGTTTTGCAAATGAATGCCAAGGAATTTCTTAATAGGCTTTTTATGATGAAAGAACACCTGGGTCCCAGAGAAGATAAAGAGGTTCTGGAATTGATAGAGCAGCAGCGGAGGATGCGATTTTCCTTAATCGAGAAAAGAGACAGAGATCCGGTCAGGCTTAGCTTAGGGGGATATTCCTGTTCCCCGTGTAACTTCTTCAGTACGCTCAGGGAGGTTTTGCCTGAAGATTCAATCCTTATCACAGATTCAGGTTACCATCAGATCTGGGCTCGCGAGAATTTTCGTGTTCTGAAACCTCGAACTTTCATAACCCCTTCCGATTATCAATCCATGGGATATGCAATTCCCGGTGCTATTGGAGCTGCCATTTCTATCCCCCATAAAAAGGTTGTGGCAGTGGTAGGGGATGGTGGTTTCTTGATGAGCGGATTTGAGTTGATGACGGCTGTCAGGGAGGAAGTCGACCTTCTAATCATTCTTTTCAATGATGGGTATTTTGGCCTGATTAAGGAGATGCAGGAAGACAAGTTCGGGGCTGCGTGCGGAGTGGAACTTGCAGTGCCAAATTTCAAGAAACTTGCTGAGAGTTTAGGTGTGCATTATCAGGTTTCTGTTGGAGACATTGGGACAACTCTAAGGGATTGCATTCAGCGAAAAGGGCTCAGGCTGCTCGAAGTAAAGGTTACTTATGAAAAAAGACCGTTGACGTCAAGGATTAAAAGACAGTTGAAACGGAAGAAAGGAGACCTTAAACAGTCAGCAAGAAGAGTGATGGAGATTTAGGAGCATGTCTTATAATTCTTGTAAAAAGGGTGTCCCATGTCATGAATAATAAATTTACGGAATGTTGAAGAAGACGTTAAGAAAATGGGAAAGCGAGTGAAGGAAATACGGACAGATTTTGTAGTTGTTGGCTCTGGAGCAGGTGGGGCTACAGTAGCTAAGGAACTTGCTGAGCAGGGAAAGAAGGTTTTGATTTTGGAAGAAGGTGAAGAACCAAGTTTAATTAAGAGGCTCCACCTGAAGTATAATGAGGGAATGTTTATCAATAGCGTCTGCAAAAAGTTTAAGACATTAATAGGAGTTGATAAAAATATACCAATCGAATATAGGTTTGGGGTTGGGGGAACTACCACTATAGCTTCTGGAAACGCTGCCAGATCTTTAGAAAGAGAACTAGACTCTCTCGGAGTAAGTATTGAAGATGAACTTAAAGAAGTAGAACAAGAACTTAGACTGGTTCCATTACCTCGAAATCTTATCGGCAAAGGGGCTGAGAAGTTACGGGAGGCAGCGAATTCTTTGGGATTAAGAATGGAGCTTGTGCATAAATTCGTTGATTTTAGCAAGTGTAATGGTTGCGGAAAGTGTTGTAGCTGTCCGACAGGTGCAAAGTGGACTGCGGTTAGTTTCCTCAAAAAGGCACAGGATAGCGGGGCTTCTTTGCTTCAAAATATTACAGTCAAAGAGGTTCTTACTTCTAATGGCAGTGTTATTGGAGTAAAAGCGAAGTGCCCCTCCGGAGAAATGTACATATGGGCAAATATCGTTGTTTTGGCCGCAGGAGCTATAGGAACTTCGGTTATTTTGCAAAAATCCGGGATAGAATCTGCAGGGAAAAAATTATTCTGCGATCCTTATTACTTTATCTATGGCCCCGGCAAAAGTGATTTTTATGACTGGGAGCCTCATGCCATAATAGACTTAGAATTTCTCCGTAAAGACGGTTTTGTGTTAATTAATTCTATCGTTCAAGAGTCTTCCGGGATTATGAGATACCTTCCTAAATTCCTCAAACCTGAACCTGAGAGAGGATTACTGGGGATTATGGTTAAGGTTAAGGATGACCCCATCGGAAGTGTTTCTATTAACGGACGCATTAAGAAGACTATGACGTTTAATGATTTATGTAAACTAAATAAGGGTGTACGAATTGCTAAAGAGATTCTGAAAAAAGCGGGGGTTGATTATCGGTATATCAAAATAAGAGGACCCGGAGGGGCTCACCCTGGTGGTACCGCAGCCATTGGCGAAGTAGTGGATCAAAATCAAGAAACGGAGATAAAGAACTTATTTGTGTCCGACGCAAGTGTTTTGCCAACCTCTCCGGGGTTGCCGCCAATGCTTACCATAATTGCTCTTGCTAAGAGGCTTTCACGAGTTATACATGATAGGGAGAATTGATGTATTCCGCTGAACGGCAACTGCCTCAATTGATTTTAGAGGTTTCAGATAAGGAGTTGGGGCTACTGGGATATCTGGTCATCGACCGCATTCTGGGTAGCGCCACGGGAGGCGTAAGGATGAGGGATGGTTTAACCCTCGATGAGGTAGCTGCACTGGCCAGTGAAATGACCCTCAAATTTGCCTTCCTGAATATCCCTCAGGGTGGAGCCAAGGCAGGGGTTATATGGAACCCTTTTTCATCTGACGAGGAAAGAAGGAGGATATTCACCGCTTTTGGGAAAAATTTAGGACCTCTTATCACAAAAAGGATTTATTTTCCAGGCGAGGATATGGGGACCTGTTCCCGGGATATTTACCATATTCTGAGAGGTGCCGGAATAGACATCCAAACAAAAAGCTTGTCAGGATATTATACAGCTCTTACTGTATTCATAACCGCTGAAAAATTGTCAAGTAGCCTGGGTCTTAGGCTATCAGGTTCCAGGGTAGCTATAGAGGGGTTGGGTAAAGTGGGTTCATGTGTGGCCAAAGCGTTTTCTCATGCAGATGCCAACATCGTGGGTATTTCCACAATCAAGGGCGGTCTTTATAATCCTGAAGGAATAGATATTGTCCGGTTTAATCAACTTAAGAAAGAAGCAGGTGATGAAGTGGTGAATTGTTACCCTGATGCCGAGACAATATCTAAAGAGAGTTTGTTGGCACTGGATGTAGATATCCTGGTCCCTTGTGCCGGACCCTATACTATTACCAAAGACAATGTTCATCAGCTTAAAGCGAAGATGGTGGTTGCAGGGGCCAATCTTGCGGCTACTGCTGAGGCAGAGTCCCTTATGTTTGATAGGGGGATTCATTATGTGCCCTGCTTTGTTTCCAGCAGCGGGGGTATCTTGGCATATTTTCTATTGGCACAGGGCTTTTCAGAAACTCATGTTCAAACGCTGATGAAAAACGGGTTTGGGAGAAAGGTTTCTCGTTTGATCGAGACTTCCCGGAAAGAGCACATCTCGTTGAGCCAGAAAACAAGAGAAATAGCTGAAAGAAATCTGGAAAGATCAGAGCAATGGGACGGGCTAAAATGTAGGGAAAAGCTGCTGGAATTGTTAAGCGGGCGGCAAACGAGTGGTTTCAGGGAACTTCTGAAGTTTTGCTTATGGAGATGCTATAAGTTGAGTTTGAAATTCAAAACATCTTTTTTACTGAAGTCGTTTGCTGCGAAGTATGTAGAACATAAGCTTTTCAATGACGATTGTCCATTAATAGACTAATGACTCAGGTTCACCAATAAATCAATGAAGGTGCTGGCGTCCGAAAACTTTGGGATGGAAGTGCTGCAAAACGAGTAGTAAATGTTTTGGTATTCTGATTACTCACATATGTATAAAAACTGCTTGCTGTGAAGCATGAGAAATAAAACATACGCTACATTACAAAATCTTGCTCAGCCCTGTTGCGTGGTGTTGGGTGCAGGTAGTCTTGGAAGCCTCAGCGCAATTCGTAGTCTGGGTATTAAGAGAATCCCGGCAATCGTAATTGACAACAATAAATGTTCAATAGGTATCCGTTCTAAATACTGTTCCTCTGCAGAAGTTGTGGATGATGCACAAACATTGTTATTATTAGAAGAGATTGGAGATGCAAGTTTGCACAAGAATGTACTATTCTGCACCTACGATATCTATTTATTACTTGTGGATCGGCATAGAGAGACGCTTAAAAAATACTTTCATCTATTCTTGCCCGAGAAGTACTCGCTTCAAAAGATAATGGACAAGAAAAATATGCTCAAGTTAGCTAAAGAGGCCGGGCTTGATACACCTTTGACTTTTTTCTCCGGCGAGCATAGTTTGAAAGAAATAACCGGCAAAGTTGGTTATCCTGTAATAGTCAAACCTTCCTACACGCAAGGATGTGATGCAAAGGTTGAAGTGGTAAATAATGAACAAGATTTATGTCAGACTGTAAGAAAAGATAGATTTTCAAAAGGATATTTAGTACAGGAAATTATTGAAGGTCCGGATGATAATATATGGATGTGTTTGGGCTATTGTGATCGAAATGCAGTTCCGGTAGCATTGTTTTCTGCTCACAAATATAGGCAGATTCCCAGATCCTTTGGTTCTACGGCTACGGGTGTCAGCCAACAGAATGAAGAGGTTGTTGAGCAGGCGATAACTTTCGTAAAACATATAGGATATCATGGTTGTTTTGACTTCGAAGTAAAACAATGTAGAGATGAAAAGGTATATAAATTTATTGAGATTAATTATCGGGTGTGCGATTTTAATAATATGGCAATAGACTCGGGCATCGATCTACCCTGCATTGCCTATTGCGATGCACTTAAATTGCCCTATGAGAGAAACATAAAACAAAAAGATGGCGTGGTGTGGATTTCTATTATTGATGATTTCATTACTTGTTGTAAATATTATATTCAAGACAACAAGTTTATATTGCTTGATTGGTTAGGAAAAGTATTGCGCTCAGATTCATATGCAGTTTTTAGAGTTTTTGACATTAAACCGTTCATTTTCAAAATCGTTAGTCATGTAATACACATAGTTCGCAGGATTACTTTGAAAAACAGCAGGTTTTCCCTTGCACGCCGTGCGAAAGAGGAAGAGTCAAAGCGAAAGTTTGGTGTGTATGTGCCAAAAGGAAGTTAAAAATGTTCATGTTTGGGTCTCTCAAAAATGGCTTTTATACCTGGAAATACTTTCATTTACCGATGAGGAAATTACATATTCTTGCGTGGTATCTTCAAAATGAAGAAATCAAAAGTGTTAAGTTTACTCCGGTTTCAATAAAGCAATTGAATTTCTTAAACAATAAAAGAATAAATATTCAGGAAAAAATAGGAAATATATCCAAAGATAACGATGCGTGTAAGAAATGCATGGGATGGTGCTGCATAGCTAATTACAATTTTTTTGGGGCAATTGATTTCTTAGCACGAAAATATTCGAATGATCCGCTTGAGGACTATGGGGGAATTTGGAAACCGGCAGATAATTGCCTTGTATTGAGATATCATCTTAAGAATTTTTTCTCAACCCTTGGATTGTGGAACAGGTCTTCAGAAGAAAAATCAAAAGCAGATGAAGCTTGTAGATGTACCCATTTGAGTGAAAAAGGATGCATTTTCTCCTACGTAGACAGGCCAATTCGTTGTTTGGTATATACATGCAGAGCATTCAGGGAAAGTTTGCAAAACGATGAGTTTATCAGGTTAGCATATCTTATGAAAGAATTACAATCAACCGGATACGAAATTTTTAAATTGTATAAAATAGAAAGAACAAAACTCCATCTCAAAATTTTATTTCAATACTGGATGTGTATCTAATTTCGAGCATGGGTCATTTATTATATTCACATGTAAGGGCAACAACATAAATAGATAGGAGGGTAAAACAAGGGAATGAAGAAAGGGACGAATAGAAAAGTTATTGTTGTAGCCGGAGCAAGACCGAACTTTATAAAGGTAGCCTCTCTTATGCAGGAATTTAAGAGGCATAAAAGATATTTTGCAATCTCACTTGTCCATACTGGCCAGCATTATGACTTTGGGATGTCAGAAGTGTTTTTTCAAAATTTAGAAATTCCCGAACCCGATATTTATTTAGGTGCTGGTTCAGCTTCGCACGCGATCCAGACAGCTAAAATAATGGTTGCATTCGAGAAGGTGGTTTTAGAGACCTCCCCGGATTTAGTTATTGTAGTTGGTGATGTCAACTCTACTTTAGCTTGTTCTTTGGTTGCTTCCAAGTTAAACGTTAAAGTTGCTCATGTGGAGGCAGGGTTAAGGAGTTTTGATAGGACAATGCCGGAAGAAATTAACCGAATAGTCACCGACTCTTTGTCTGATTATTTATTTGTAAGTGAAGAAAGCGGCCTTAGGAATTTGGAAAGAGAAGGTATAGAGTCAAAAAAAGTCTATTTTGTGGGCAATGTTATGATAGATACCTTATTATCCAATATGAACAAACTTGACAAGTCCGGCATCCTTAAACGAATGGCTTTGGAATCAAAAGGCAAAAATCATGAGCTGTCGGCTATGAGCAGTGAGCAATTGCTGCCCAAAACCTATGCGGTGTTGACCCTCCACCGTCCAAGCAATGTTGATTCCGGTGAATCACTTTCAAAAATATACAGTATTATAAAATCCATTTCGGAAAAAATAAAAATAATTTATCCTATTCATCCCCGCACAAAAAAAATGATTGCAGTGCACGGTTTTCTGAAAAAGTTCGAAAGCTTGGCAAATCTTATGATGATAGAACCTCTTGGTTATATAGATTTCGTCAAATTAGTCAAAGAATCAAAACTTGTTCTTACTGATTCCGGTGGTATTCAGGAAGAAACAACTGTTTTGGGAATACCTTGCTTTACTATGCGTAAGAATACCGAAAGGCCGGTGACAATTATTAAAGGAACAAATAGCATAGTCGGAAATGATTGTAGTAAGATTATGAATGGAGTCAACAATATCTTAAAAGGCAAAATTAGACAAGGCAAAATTCCGGAATTATGGGATGGTAAGACTGCAAAGAGAATTATAAAAATTTTGATTGAAGATTTCAATGGTTAAATTAATAATCAATTTGAAATCGAAAGAAAAGAATTATAAATGAAGATACTGAGATTTGTTTTCATAAAAATCCCACAGAAAATTTTTCGTATAATATGGTATAGATGTGAATATTGTTATTATCAGTTTTTTTATTCTAGGCCTGGATTTGAAGGTGGGTTTGCTATGAAGCGATATTTAATATGCGGTGGTGATGAGCCTGAGGATATTGCAAAGAATTACCGCGGGTTATTTCCTGATAAAGTGGAAGATAAAATTTCCCAAGCAGATTTAATTTGCGAGCATATATTTGACCTTTTGGGTAGTGGTCCCATCAACCTCGCAACTCATAGTTCATTGCTCATAGACCAGAAAAAAACATTATCAACTGTGAACCATGAGCCAAAAACCATGAACTATATTCCTATAGATTGGCACAGCGATTTTAAAAGTGGATATAGGTGGAACCTTAAGACTTTTTATCGAGATATTCGTTATGGTAACATTGAAGGGATAGATGTTAAAGTGCCTTGGGAATTATCGCGATTTCAATGTTTGAATATCCTGGGGCAAGCATATGTTTTAACCAAAAATCAGAAATATTCGGAAGAATTTGCTAATCAGATTACTGATTGGATTAAGAATAATCCTGTGGGTTTTGGAGTTAATTGGCATTCTACAATGGATGTAGCTGTTCGAGCGGCGGATTGGCTTGTAGCGATGGAATATTTTTCAGGCGGGGACGTTTTTCTGGAAGATTTCCTTGAAAAATTTTATGTAAGTATCTATGAACATGGCAAGTTTATACGTAGTCATTTGGAATATTCGCATAGATTAACATATAATCATTATACAGCCAATATCGCGGGTCTATTTTTTATAGCTGTTTATTGTCCTTTTCTTAAAGAAAGCAAAGGTTGGCTCAGGTTTTGCAGAGAACAACTTGAAAACGAAATGCAAAAACAAGTCTACGACGATGGATGCAGTTTTGAGGCGTCTACTTCTTATCATCGTTTAGCTCTGGAGTTGTTCTTTTATGCAGAATTGCTTGGGAAACGAGCGGGAGTTGAGTTCTCTGAAGATTACAGAAATCGGCTTAAAAAGATGTTTGAATTCTCTCTTTATTGCATTAAACCTAATGGCAAAATACCGCAGATAGGTGATAACGATAATGGAAGACTGTTTATGTTTTCTAAAAGGCTTGTTTTAGACCATACATATTTATTAAGTTTCGCTTCTATTTATTACAAAGACTCTAGCTTTAAATTACCCGAGTTTAATTTTGATGAAGAAGCATTCTGGATTTTTGGCGAAGAAGGAAGAAAAATTTATGATACCTTACATTATAGAAAAAAAACACTTGCTTCAAAATCTTTTTCTAATGCAGGTTGGTATATTATTCGTCATAATAATCACTATTGTTTTATTTCTTGTGGTCCAAATGGACAAAATGGTAGAGGCGGCCATGCTCATAATGACAAGTTAAGTTTTGAATTAGTAATTGGTGGTCATGATATTATTGTTGACCCCGGCACGTATGTTTATACGTCGTATCCTGAAGAAAGAAATAGGTTTCGCTCTACAGAATATCATAATACAATAATGTTTGACAACTATGAGCAGAACGGAATTCTAAAAAAAGACATCTTCAGTTTGCCTGACAGGGTAAAAATTAAAGATGTAAATTTAAAAGAAACAGATGATGAGAGTAGGTTTGAAGGAAAGATTCGATATTTGGATTTTATACACAAAAGAATAATAATATTAAATAAAAAAAGCTGTAATTGGCAAATAATAGATAGTATTTCCTGTTTGAAAACAGCAAATGCAAAATTGATACTTCACTTGTCTTCAGATGTTTTTTATAGCAATGGTTATCTTCTCTCAAGAAAGATAAATAAAAAAATAGTTTCAATTAAAGTAGAAGGTTATGAGATAGAGAAAGGAGAATACGATTGTTCTCCGGAATATGGAGTGGGAGTAAAGGCAGAAGGTTTGAGTATTAATATCCCTGTAGCTAAAGATATTAAGACTATAATCCTCAAGGCATAAAATGAAGGGTTTACAACTAATAAAAAAAGTGTTGTATCTGTGCATCAAGTACTTGATATGCAAATTTGAAAGGAGGAAAAGGCTTGAATTAGACTGTTCGTTATGGGGATTAACGGTAAATGAAAAAAACCATTTGGTAATAGGAGACTGCGATTGTGTTGAATTAGCCGAAAAGTATGGAACGCCTCTACATGTTGTAGACAAAGATTTACTGCAAAAGAATTACAATAAATTCTATGAAAGTTTCAACTCTCACGCCATTGATTTTGAGATATATTCTTCATATAAGACGAATTCTATTCCGGGAATTTTGAGAGTTCTGCATGATAGTGGAGCAGGAGCAGAGGTTATATCGCCCTATGAATTGTGGCTTGCGTGTAAATTAAAGGTAGATCCAAATTCAATTGTTTATAATGGCCCGAGCAAATCTAATGATGGTTTGAAGATGGCAGTTAAGAACAAAATCAAACTCATTAATGTGAATTCATTTAATGAAATCGAGAGTATTGAAAATATTGCAGAGGAATTGGAAACACAGGCAAATGTTGGAGTGAGAATATGCCCGGGTGCCGGATGGAGTGGACAGTTTGGATTTAAAATAAAATCGGGTGAAGCATTCAGAGCGTTTGAAAAGTTGAGCAAGATGAAGTGTATGGAAATTAAAGGGATACATGCTCATCTTGGTACGGGAATAAAAAGCACTTTTATGTATGAAAGGGCAATAGAGGACATTTTTGAGTTTATTAATGAAATAAGAAACAAGATAGGTATTTGCATCAGATATGTTGATTTGGGAGGTGGTTTCGGTGTTCCAACTGTAAGACCTTTTGGCAGGATTGAATCCAGATTAAATGGCGCCTTTGGCAGGCCTTATACGTCTCCTAGTTTCAAAGATACTCCTTCTATGGAGACTTTTGCGAATAGAATTGTAACTGCAATTCAAAAGGAATGTGAGAAATACAAATTAGAATTACCGGTTTTATTGTTTGAACCCGGCAGAGTAATCACCAGCAACGCTGAGATATTACTCGCACAAGTTGGTGATTTAAAGGACAGAAATAGCGATCTTGAAATGGCTATTATTAACGCAGGTATCAATATAGCTTTTCCGGTTAACTGGGAATATCACGAGATTCTTGCTGCAAACAAGATGAACTCCAAATATGAAAAGTTTTATAGTATAGCTGGCCCTCTTTGTACCCCGGCAGATTTATTATACAAGATTAAGAAGTTGCCGTCATTGGAAGTGTCAGATATTGTTTCAATAATGGATGCAGGAGCTTATTTTACCAGTTTTTCCAGTAACTTTTCTTTTCCGCGTCCTGCTGCAGTGATGGTTTCAGATGGTAATCATTATATCTTACGTGAAAGGGAAGGTTATGAGGATATGATTAGTTTAGATAATTTTTACTCCGAATAAATTAATAAGGAAAGGAAAATACGCTTTTGCTGGGAGATGGTATAGGCGTGAAGGCAAAGTGTTCAGAAGTTAGTATTTGTATTACAGGCAGTGGTGGAACTACTGCAGCCACATGGAATAGTGAGGAATGAATATATTATCTTTGGCAAAACAGATTTCTTATTCAATAAAGCAAAGCCTCAAAAATATCGGTAGTAGTATTTTATTTCCTGTACGGCGCATAAAAAAGGCCGTTGCTTATTGTAGGATCAATGGCTTTGTGGGTTTTATGAAAAGAATTTGGCATTCAGTTTTTACATATAGAGAAATAGTTATGCGCCACAAGCAACTGAGAGCCTCAGATCTAGATTTTGTTAATAGTCTAAATATTCATATTGCGTCGGAAAAAGATATAGAAGAGGGATATGAAGATGTTTGGTATACAAAAGAAGAAGCGCTGGAGAGATTACGCAAAGGGCATATTCTATTCTTAGTGAAGGACAAGGGCATAAATGTTTATTATTCCTGGGTTCACTTGTTAGAAATTGACATTCCGTGGCTTGGTATAAAAAAAATGCGCATTTCACCAGATGTTGCCTACATGGCAACAGTTTATGTGCTACCTCAATATCGCGGACGGTTTCTGCTAAAGCGGTCTTTGAAATTTATTGAAAAATACTTATTAGATAATACAACAGTAAACAAAACATTTACTGTTACTGCACCTGATAATGTTGTTGCTAGTAAAATACTTGCCTTAGGTGGTTATCTTCCTTATCAGCATATCAAATATTTCAATATAATGGGATTCAGGTTATATGTAGTTGAATCCATAGAAAATGGAAAAAGCAGGATTAAGAAACTATTTGTGCATAATTCTGACTTTTGGAATATGTTCTCTCCGATATTAAAAACGAAGTGAATACATAGTCTTCGATGTACATACGGCACCGGGATGTTATCAGAAAAGGATTTAATAAAAAATAAAAATGCAGGAAAATAGTAAAATGTTGTTACGTTAATTTATATTTGGGGGAGGCAATGAAACAATTATTAATAAAAAAAGGTAAAGTATATGGGGAGAAAGTGCCGGCTCCGACAATAAGTGAGAATACTGTTCTAGTACAGGTGTACTATTCTTGTATAAGTGCTGGTACTGAAGTGTCGGATATTGCATCGTCAGGAGAATCGCTAATTACGAAAGCATTAAGACAGCCGGATAAGATTGTAAAGGTAATGGATAAAGTAAAGAAAGAAGGATTAGTTGGGACGATTCAAAAAGTTCAGGAGAAATTAGAGAGGGATATCCGGATAGGTTATAGTGCTTCAGGAGTAGTTGTTGAGGTGGGGGCAAGCATTGAAGATATAAAGATCGGAGATAGAGTGGCCTGTGCGGGAGCGGGTATCGCAAACCATGCGGAATATATTGAGGTACCTGAAAATTTAATAGTCAGATTGCCTGAAGCAGTAGGTTACGATTTAGCTTCAACGGTTGCCCTTGGAGCTATTGCTATACAGGGTGTGCGCAGAGCGGGCCCTAAATTAGGAGATTATGTAGCTGTTATCGGCCTCGGTATATTGGGTCAAATTACGGTTCAATTATTGAAAACGAATGGTTGCAGGGTAATGGGGATAGACTTGGATGAAAGACGTATACAAAAGGCACTTGAACTTGGTATGGACAAAGGCGCTAATCCTAAGAATGAAGATGTAGTAAAGATGGCCACTGCTTTTTCTGATGGGTTTGGCATTGACACAGTTATCATTACCGCAGCAACTAATTCTAAAGAGCCCCTTTCCCAGGCATTTCAGATGTGCCGTAAGAAGGGAAAGGTTGTTTTAGTAGGTGTAGTGGGAATGGAGATTAACCGGGAAGATATGTATAAAAAAGAATTAGATTTTTTGATTTCCACCTCTTATGGGCCCGGCAGGTATGACGAGGATTATGAAAAAAAGGGATTTGCCTATCCTTATGCTTATGTGCGATGGACAGAAACGAGGAATATGCAGGAATATCTAAAACTTATAGCTGATAAGAAAATAAATATCCGGCCATTACTTGAAAAAGAATACAGGTTTGAAGAAGCTTCTGCAGCCTACGAAGAGTTGAGCACGACGGAAGAAAAACCTTTAATCGTTTTGTTAAAATATAATCATGATAAAGAGGAAGGGATATCAATAGAATCCGAAATTCGTTTTAAACCAATGAAAAAGAATGGGAGAATAAATATTGCCGTTATAGGCGCCGGGGCCTTTGCCACGGGAATGCATCTGCCAAACTTAATGAAACTAAAGCATTATTATAATCTCCATGCGATAATGAGCAAGACCGGAAGCGAGGCTAAATCTTGTGCACGGAAATTTGGTGCAAAATATGCGACTACAGATTATATGAAGATAATCGAAGACGAAAATGTTGATGCAGTTATCGTTACTACAAGGCATAATTTGCATGCAAAGATAGCTATAGAAGCGTTACAAGGCGGCAAGGCAGTATTTTCAGAAAAACCCATGGCTTTGGATAGAGATGAACTTGACAAATTAACAAAAGTAATTAAGGAAACAGAAAAACCTTTTATGGTAGGGTTTAATAGAAGGTTTTCAAAATATGCACGGGAAGTAAAAAGGCACATTTTAAAAAGAACAAATCCGATGATAATAAACTATCAAATGAATGCAGGATTCATTCCGAATGAGCATTGGGTTCATACGGAAGAAGGAGGCGGCAGAATTATTGGCGAGGCTTGTCATATTTTTGACTTGTTTAACTATTTTACGGAAGGAGAGGTTGAATCAATTTCCGTGAACAAGATTTCCTCTGCAACAGGTTATTTCAATGCTCAGGATAATGCTGTGATAACGCTTAAGTATAGAGATGGTTCTATTTGCACTCTAACTTATACAGCGCTTGGTAATAACCGGTATCCTAAAGAATTTTGTCAAGTTTACTTCGACGGCAAAATTATCGTAGTAAATGATTACAAGAGATTAGAAGGTTATGGAGCGGGAATAAACAGGTTGAAATTGGCGGGGCGGAGCAAGGGGCATTACGAGGAGCTTGTCGAATTTTGTAAATATTTGAAGGGTGAAGTCGAGGCTCCAATACCTTTATCGCAGATGATACAGGCAACAGAGATAAGTTTTCGGGTAACAGAAACGCAATGAATGCGAAACGGTTGATAAATAATCTGCCATTCCCCATCAGGCATTCTATCAGGTACCTCTATAGGCTTGTCCCGCCTCGTATTCGATACGGGAAACCGTTCTGGGAGACTTACAATTTTCTCCGGGAGTCACAATGGTGGAGCAGAGAGAAATTGGAGGACTATCAGATGCAGCAGCTAAGTAAACTGTTGCACCACGCATATGAAAATGTTCCTTATTACCGTAATGTCTTCGATGAAAGGGGATTAAAGCCTGAGGATATAAAAACAATTGAGGATTTGAGCAAGCTGCCTTATTTAACAAAAGATATTGTCAGAAAGAATTTATGTAATTTGATATCAAAGGATATTCCTAAGGACAAATTGGTTTCGTTGAGAACAAGCGGTTCTACAGGGATGCCGTTACTGTTCTACCAGCAGAAGAAGATAACAGATTCGATTGAGCTCGCATTCATTTGGAAAATGTGGATGTCGAGCGGATATCAATTTAACGACCGGTGTGTTATCTTGAGAGAAAACATTCCGGAAAGGCTGTCGTCTGCCAATGAAGTCTGGTGGGAATGGAATCCTGCGCGTAATTGTTTAATCCTTTCACCTTACCATATGACGGAAGAAAACTTATATAACTATGTTGATAAGATAAAAAAATTCAAGCCCAAAGCGGTACAGGCGTTGCCTTCCCTGCTGTTTGTTCTATCTGATTTTATGCAAAGACATGAAATGACTCTATTTCCTTCTCCTAAGGTTATATTATGCGGCTCGGAAAATCTATACCCCTGGCAGCGAAAAAAAGTAGAAGATATTTTTAAATGTAGAGTATTTAGTTGGTATGGGCAAAGTGAAAAAGTTGTATTAGCAGGAGAATGCGAAGAAAGCAGCGAGTATCACATCTTTCCGCAGTATGGCATAACAGAGGTAATCAGGCATGACGACAAAAGTGTAAGCCGGGAAGGCGAAACGGGGGAAATTGTCGGTACAGGTTTTAATAATTACGCGATGCCTTTTATCAGATATAAGACAAACGATGTGGCTGTTTGGACAAATAGAAGGTGTGGGTGCGGAAGAGCATATCGTTTACTGAAGAGAATTGAGGGCAGAATGCAGGATTTTGTAGTTTCCAGGGCCGGTCATTTGATTCCTCTAACAACTATACCTTATTCGTTTGTTAATAATGTACGGCAATTCCAATTTTATCAGGAGAGACCGGGTGAGCTTACTTTACGTATAGTCAGGATGCCGGCTTATACGGAAAAGGATTCGCAGTTCATCATCGGGACACTCAGGGAGAAATTAGGGGATGAGGTTGACTTTTCTATAGAGTTTGTTGACGATATTGCCAGAACAAAAGGAGGAAAATACTTATACCTGATTCAAAAACTGCGAATTAAATCAGGGGTATGGTTTACAGGATGAAGCAATACAATATAATAATTACTTCCATATTGGGTATAGTGTTTGGTATATCACTTTGTTACTCAACAGCGATTATTTCATCTCTATCTTTGGATTCCTACTATTTATTAAGAGTCCTATTTTTTTATATATTATCGGCATTCTTTATTTTTAGGATACATCGAAAGAGTCAATATTATTTGCCCTCATTTTATTTATTTTCTATGTTTTCTGTAGCACCTTTGTTTGCTATTCCCGGTTATTATATTTTTCTCAAAATATATCATACTTATAAGGGGGGGTATTTGGATGTACAGCATGCCCTTGAGATATGGTTGCAGAGCCTCTTTTTTATTATGCTGGGAATATTTATTGTACATACGGCGTGGGACTTTTTTGCAAGATTTAATAAATCTGTAATGAAAAGAGAGACTTATATTTCATGGGATTGGAAAAGATTTAATTCCCTGTTGTGTTTATTAAGTGCAATTTCGTTATTATTTTCGGTAATTGTTATAGTTAAGATTGGTTACATTCCGATTCTAAAAGGAGGGATAGAAAAAGAAAGATTTTTTTATGATAGCTATGTTGGCGAATGGACGTATAAGCTGGCCAGGTTATGGCTAATTGTATATTTTTTTGCTTTTATTAAGCTATTACGGAATATTGAATTAGATAAGGGTTTTTATATTAGAAAGAATATATCGGTTATTTTACTCTTAATCTGTTCCGTATTTTTTGATAACATCTATGGCGATAGATTTCATTTATTCATTATGTTTTTCTTCGGTATTATCATGATAAACAAAATAGTGGGGAAGTTTAAGATCTTCTACTTTGTAAGCTTGCTCTTTATCGGTTTATTTTCATCTACTATTATTTCTGTCTTTCGGACGACTGCTAGCCTGACAGCCAATAAAATAAATATTTTCGAAAATGTAGTCTTGGGTGCGTTTGGCGAATGGCGGGAATTTGCTTATACTTTGAAAAATTTCCCAGCGGCGAATTTTTTACATGGGAAAACGTTTATTAGCGTGATAGCTCCTATGTTGCCTAAATCAGCATGGGCTGTTTTCGGCATCGATAAATATGAATTGCTCGATTATACTTCTGCAGTGGTAATGAGAAGAATTTTTGGTCATTATGCCGGGATTAGAATTGGTATTACGGGAGAAAGCTTTATAAATTTCGGGTATTCAGGGGTAGTTTTTGTTTCCCTTATAACAGGGGTAATTTTTGGCATTTTAGAAAATGTATTTTTGTCTTTAAAGAATTTCGATATAAAAGAAGTCTTTTTTGTATTTATTCTGGCTATGATGCTCTTTCTTCCTGTTTCACAAACAGATGTTATCACAACTTATTTCTTCTTCTATTGTTACTTTTTGATTGCATGTGCAATTTTTTTCCATAAGAAACAAATTATTGATAATTAGTTAACCGGCATAGAACAGGAAAAGGGAAATTTAGATATATATTCTGGAGATTCCCTGTTGAATTTGGGGACACAATAGGTTAGTAGAAAAACATGATTAAAGATTTTGTTAAGGATACTGTTAAATATTTACCATGTTACGTTGTTCCGGGAATTGTGGGATTTATCAGCATTCCCATAGTTACCAGATTATTTCTCCCTGCAGACTATGGCAATTACAGTTTAGTGGTGGCTGCTGTTACGGTGTTAACTGCATTAATAGGTTGGTTAAGCATGTCAATAGTAAGATTCTATCCGGCTTATGAGCGGGACAAAAAACTAAATATTTTTTATGGGACTACAGTCAAGTTGTTAGGTGTTTCCATCCTGATTATAACTGCCGGTTTTTGGTTTATTCTTTTGCTTATCAAAGGTTACTTATCCCCTAAGTTGTATGCGCTTATGTATGTTGGGCTTGGCTCTTTTGTTCTTACATCTATATTTGGTGTATTCCAATCTTTCTTGGTGGCTAAGAGAACAATAAATTGGCTTAGTGGCTTTGCTGTTTGGAAAAGCATAATGGGATTCGGGTTTGGAATATTGCTTATATTCTCATTCGAGCTCAACGTTGAAGGCCTGCTTTGGGGGGTAATTTTGAGTATAATTTTTGTATTGCCTTTGTCCTGGAGAAAAGCGGCGGGAAAAGTCACTATTGCGCGATCAGGTATAGATTCGATATTGACCAGGGATATGGCAAGATATGGTTTTCCTTTAGTCGCAGGTAATTTGGCAGCATGGATACTAAGTTTGTCTGATAGATATATTCTGGAGTTTTTTTGGGGAACTAATGAAGTGGGTATATATTCTGCGGGCTACAATATTTCTGCGCAAACTACTATGTTAGTTGTAGATTTGTTTCTGGTAGCCTCAACACCTATACTGATGAATATTTGGGAAAACCGGGGAAAGGCGGAGAGTAAGGAATTTGTGTTTAATTTAACTCGATATTATCTGATATGGTGTATTCCTGCAGTGATAGGATTGAGCGTTCTTGCTAAACCTGTTATGTCTGTTCTGACGGGACAGCAGTATCAGGAAGGATACAGGATTATTCCTTTTGTTGCAGTAGGAATCTTATTTTTGGGTCTTCAGCATAGGTTTCAGAGCGGCTTTCTGGTCCGTAAAAAGACAGGTTTTATAACATTGGCAATTGTAGTATCCGGTTTGCTGAATGTAATCCTTAATCTTTTATTTATTCCGAAGCATGGCTATATGGCAGCAGGAGTAACCACCTTGATTTCTTATGTCTTTTTATTGTTTCTTATGATAATCATCTCCCGGCGGATTTTTATATGGAGTTTTCCTTTTAGGTCGATGGTCAACTCCGTTTGTGCTTCCGGAGTAATGGGAGTAGCAGTGTATTTTGTGAGTAAGAATTTGATTTATCCGGATATCATGAAGGGTCTCATAAGTCTGATTGTGAGTGCTTGTGTTGGTGTTGTGGTATATCTTTTAACGCTTATATTGCTAAAGGAGCTTTCGCAGGAAGAAATCCAAATGTTCCATTTCTTGAAGCGAAAGATTTTGAAGTAGCGGAAAAATAAGCATAAGCTAAGGAAAACAAGTGAATAAAAAGGTGTTGTTTCTCGATTCACTGGTGTTTAATTCAAATATTCAGGTTGGATCTCACAAGTATGCTAATCTATTTAAGAATAACGGTTATGAAGTTTTTAGTCTATCCGAATATCTAAATGTATATAAATTTATAAGAAGAAATAGTCAAGATAAAGAGTTGATTGAATCCTGGCGCAAAGGTATTCAGATGAGTAAAGAGGGAATATCCTTTTATACCCCTTTTTGCTTTCTCCCATATTTGAACTTACCTGTACTTGATAGTTTAAAAGTCGCTAACAATTGTTTGAAGTTTTGTCGCCCCAATTTAAGGACAATATTTAGAAAAGAGAGTTTTGTGGAAATAGATGTGGCGTTTATCAATAATATCAGGCTATTTCCCGCTTTGAAATTTGTAAACCCGGGAGTAAAGGTTCTTAGAATTTCCGACAGGATAGAGGCATTTAAAAACGTGCCTGATACCATAGCATTGCTTCAAAACGAGGTTGTAAGAGCTTCAGATATAATTTTTACGACCTCTATGAATTTATGCGAAGAAACGAAAGAAATCAACAAAAATACCTATTATTTGCCAAACGGTGTAGAGGAAGACTTTATCATGGAGAAAGATGAGGCATATTCCCCTCCCGGCGAATATAAGAATATTAAAAACCCAATAATTCTATATATAGGGGCGATCAGCGATTGGTTTGATTACGATTTGTACGAATATGGAATAGCAAAACTTAGAGATCTTTCTTTTGTAGCAATAGGACCTGTTTCAGGAGTAAATTACAGAAAAAATTTAGCCAAAATTCAACGATATATTAAAATTTATGAAAATTTTCATTATTTAGGTACAAAGGAGCATTCAAAATTAAAAAGATATTTAGCCTGTTCTGATGTTGGAGTAATCCCGTTCAAGGTTAACTCATTAACGAATGAGATAAATCCGGTAAAATTTTTTGAGTATACTGCTTGTGGACTTCCGGTAATAGCTTCACGCCTATCTGAGTTGGTAAATTATGGAGAAAACGTTTTACTTTGTAATAATAGAGAAGAATACGTTGTGATGCTCGGTAACTGTTTGGATAAGAAAAAACATTTATCACAGAAATTAATAAGTTTTGCACATGAGAATACATGGGAGAAAAGATTCGAGTTTATGCTTTCCCGTATTGAAAGACTAAAAAACGATGGTAATAATCATTGTGACAGGTGAGGAAAGGGGAGCACACAATGTATATTAAACGAATTGCTGTTATGCTGTTGTTTCTGGTGTCGGTATCATTGGCGGTATCGGATCATATTGCCGTTGCAGACGTTATCTTCAAAGAGTCATTTGATGGCAAAGTAGGAGATAAGCCCCTTGTGAACACCTGGGGCGATAGACCTGCTGTAGTATTTTCCAATGCTGTATTACCTGAGATCGGTCTGAACGGAAGTTCTGCCGCAAAGCTTCAGATCGTTTTTCCTGTCCCTGCGGAACACAACCTTTCTTACTGGAGCTATAAATTGCCAGACCCTGTACCGTTGGTATCGGCACTTAACTCCATCTCTTTATATGTCATGACCAACGTGCCGGCCTCGGTCAAAATTGGAATCTCCCCCTACGGATTTATATATCAAGGTCCCGACATAGCGCCGTCGGACAGATGGCAAAAGGTTACCATAGCCGGTGCCTACAGGAAACTTAAAGAGTGGTGCGAGCATAGTAAGGAAACGGTCGAAAACGCATGGGTAAATGATATCATTATTGCAGTAAAAGACCCCAGGGGGAGAATGGCCGAACTGGTGGTGGATGATATTGTATTGGAAGGTTCCCCTGGAGCGGCTAAAGCAGTTGCTGATGAAGTTTTTCAGAAACGCATTGAAAAAATACGCATTGCTCCCATTTCGCTTATTTGGGATGAAGGGCACCGTACTCTGGAAAATACCCTCCGGGTTCTTGATGAGGCAGGTCTTGCTGGCGTAGATTTGGTTTGTCTACCTCAAGAGAGTGTTTACCAGGATGCTGAACCTATCCCTGGCCCGACAGCAAACGCAATTGCAAAGAAGGCTGCACAGTACAATATGTACGTAGTCGGCAACCTCCGCGAACGCGAGGGAAGAGAGACCTATATCACCTCATTTTTGTGTGACCGGAAGGGCCAATTTGCAGGGAAATACCGCAAGAGCCACTGTATGCCTTATGAAACAGGCCCCGGCCCGGGTTTTAGTCTCGGCAACAACCTTCCCGTGTTTGAAACGGATTTCGGGCCAATCGGCCTGACCATCGGTACTGACTATTATTTTCCCGAGATAGATGTGGTTTTACAGAGACGTGGTGCTCGGCTGATAGTTTGGTCCACTTCCCCTTTTCCTGTCCGTGACGAGCAACCGATTACGGTTGCGATACGGGGCAGAGCTGCGGATAACAAGGTATGTTATGCTGTGGCACGCTATGCCGGAATAGGGATATACGATGACCAACCATATGCATTTATCTGGACAGGGAAATGGCCGCTTGGCCGCGCACAGGTCTTTGATCCCGATGGGAATACTTTGACTGATTCCGGCTATGGCGGTGGCATGGCTATCGCTACAATCGCGACAAGTCAACTGAAAGGGTCAGTAAGCAACGGAGGTTATTCAAGCAAGGGCAAATACGCTTTGATTACTGCTGACAAGCTGCCGTCGAAATTTAACCGGACGATAAGAACCAGACGGGTCATACGCGCTGCAGTTATTGGACCGGAACCTTTTGATACCCTAATAAAGAAGCTTGATTTTTGTGGGGGCTCGGGGTGTGACATTGTGGCTCTCTGGGAATACATCTGGTACAATAGTGACGAGGAGATGGAGAAGTTCAGAAAACGAAATCGTGACAGGCTGGCCGGGATAGCTAACGCGGCCCTGCGCAACAGGATGTATATTGTCATTGCCGGGGAGCTTGAACGCGGTTTCAACGAATCGATTATCTTTGACCGTGAAGGTAAAGAAGTCGGGCGTTATACCAAGATAAGTCAGACTACACCAAAAACCTGGAAAAACTACCAGGCTGGACAGCGGGTGGGCGTTTTTGATCTCGACTTTGGGCGGATTTTGACGAAGATATGCCTCGATGTTGAGGATCCCGGGATAGACCGTATGGCAGCTCTCTACCAGGTGGACCTTTTGCTCCATCACACAATGGATGCAGGTCCTTCTGCAATGCAAACACGACTTCGGGACTCTCGCCGCACGGTGGATGGTGGTTATTTCTATCTTCGTGCCTCCTCTACTAATCAAAGCGGCCATCGGGCGTATATTATGGATCCCTGGGGAATGGTTCTCGGTGCCTCTCAATTTCGCATGGAAAACGAGCCGGTAGTGGTTACGCTTCATCTTGATAATCGTCCCAAATACTATGAGTGGCCTGAGGAAGTCCGGCGGGCAGGACCCTATCCCGATCCCTATAAATCAGGCAAGTATCCGGTAGCCAGGGGAGATCTTCGGGCTATAGTACTGCAGCAGCGGCGTCCAGGACTTTATAGGCCACAAGGCGATTATGAAAATTCTGCAAATAAATAAATTCTTTTATTTGAAAGGTGGATCTGAGCGATATATGTTCAGCGTTTCTGAATTATTGGAATCCAAAGGTCACAGCCTTGCTTTTTTCTCAATGGAACACATGGAAAATACAGTTTCTGAATGGAATCGATATTTTGTTAAACATGTAGATTACAACGTAAGACATAATCTGAAAGAGCAAATCGAAATTTTAAAAAAAACGTTGTATTCAAGGGAAGCAGAGAAGAAGTTGCTGAGACTCTTAGATGATTTTAGTCCTGACGTTGCTCATATTCATAACTTCAACCACCAGCTGACACCATCTATATTATTTGCACTTAGAAGAAAGAATGTCCCAATAGTAATGACGATGCATGACTATAAGCTAGTATGCTCTTCTTATTCTATGTTGAATCATGGCCATATATGCGAACTTTGTAAAGGAAGAAGGTTTTATAACTGCCTTAGAACAAAGTGCCATAAGGATTCGTTTAGTAAAAGTCTGCTTGCTACTATAGAAAGTTACTTACATCATCATATCTTAAACAGTTACAAATTCATTAAATATTTTATTTGCCCCAGTAAATTTATTATGGATAAAGTGCAAGATATGGGATTGAAGGGCAAATTTGTTCATATACCTAATTTTGTAGATACCGAAAACCTGAAGGTAGCAGAAAAGCAAAAACAGCCAACGTTTGTTTTCTGGGGTAGATTATCATATGAAAAGGGAATTCATACTCTTGTTGAGGCGATGAGAGGATTATCAGCAAAGCTGGTAATTGTTGGTGATGGACAGATAAAAGCAGAGATTGAAAAAAAGATAAAGCAGGGTAATGCTGGAAATATAAGGTTATTAGGATATTTGAAAGATAATAATCTATTTAACAAAATAAGAGAAGCTCATATAGCAGTTATTCCCTCAGAATGGTATGAGAATAATCCAATTTCGATATTGGAGGCGTTTGCTTTAGGTATTCCGGTGATTGGTTCACGAATCGGTGGCATTCCAGAGTTGGTGAAGGATGGCGAAACAGGATTATTGTTTGAGCATGGGAATGTTAAGGATTTGCGCAATAAGATTATAAAGTTATTATCTGAACCGGATAAAGTTCTTCAAATGGGTAAGAATGCCCGGGCGCTAGCGGAGAAAGAATACAATGCCGATTTGCATTACGAGCGTTTAATGAAAGTTTATAATGATGCAATTGCTATGAATAGGAGGTGTCCAAAAATATGTCTAAACTCCATGGGTCCATAATTTTGACTTATAGATGCAATGCAAAATGCAATATGTGTGAGGTATGGAAACATCCCTCTAAAATTTCTGAGGAGATTGGGGTAGATGTAATCGAGAAATTACCTCAGATGTTTTTTACCAACATCACAGGCGGAGAGCCGTTTGTGCGGCAAGATTTATTCGAAATAGTTGGCGTTTTAAGGAAAAAGACCAGGCGCATTGTTATCAGTACAAATGGCTATTTTACCGATAGGATTGTTGCATTGTGTAAGAAGTATCCTGATCTGGGCATCCGAATAAGCATTGAAGGTCTGGCAAAGGTTAATGATGAAATTCGTAGAATCCCAGACGGGTTTGATAGGGGGTTAAGAACGCTTCTTGAATTGCGGATGATGGGGGTTAAGGATATTGGGTTCGGGATGACGGTTCAGGATATGAATTGCCTTGACCTTGTGCCTTTGTATCTTTTAGCCCAGGGCTTGGGATATGAATTTGCTACAGCCACACTTCATAATTCTCATTATTTTCATAAATGGGATAACAGGATTGAAGACAAAGATAAAGTTTGTGGTGAGTTTGTAAAATTGATAAAACTTCTACTTCAATCAAAAAGACCAAAGGATTGGTTCAGGGCTTATTTTAATTACGGACTTATAAATTACATTCATGGAAACAGAAGGTTTTTACCTTGTGAGATGGGGCAAGATGGATTCTTTTTAGACCCGTTGGGTAGTATTTTAGCCTGTAATGGTATGAACGAGAAACAGCCGATGGGGAATCTTAAAGAACAATCATGGGATGAAATTTGGAATAGTAAGAAAGCAAAGGAAGTAAGGCAAAAAGTAAAAGATTGCAAGAAAAACTGTTGGATGATTGGAAGCGCTGCGCCGGCGATATGGCACCACCCCATAAAACCAGCGTTATGGGTATTGAAAAATAAGATTATAGTTGCCCGGGGAAAGGATATAAACGTTTGTTTAAGACCGTGAGAATAACAGTCTTAGGTACGAGAGGTTTTCCGGGAGTGCAAGGCGGAGTAGAAGCACATTGTGAGAAGCTCTACTCCCGATTAGCTGAATTAGGATGCAAAATAACAGTTTTTACAAGGGTGCCTTATGTGAATCCACGAATCAAATCCTATGAGGGTGTCGAGTTGCTTCCTCTTGGTTGCCCCAAAAGCAAATCATTCGAAGCTATAATTCATACTCTTAGAGGCACATTTACTGCTAAAAAAACTAGCCCTGATATATTGCATATCCATGCTGTTGGTCCATCACTGGTGATTCCTCTGGCCCGTATTTTAGGGATGCAAGTGGTTATGACAAACCACGGCCCTGATTATAAAAGGAAGAAATGGGGCATGGGCGCTAAATTATTTTTAAGACTGGGGGAGATGTTAGGCAGCTGCTTTGCTAATGAGGTAATATGTATTTCTGAAGTTATCGCTGATGATATAAAGAGAAAATATAATCGAGATTCTCATATAATTCCTAATGGGGTAGAGATACCTGAAGTTTTGAAATCAAGAGTAATTTTTAATAAATATTCATTAAAAAAAGACAAATATGTGCTCACAGTAGGTAGATTTGTTCCGGAGAAAGGATTTGTGGATTTAATAGATGCCTTTGGAAAAGCCGGGTTGAAAGATTGGAAATTGGTTATTGTCGGAAGCGCTGACCATGAGAGTGAATATAGCCGGACTTTAAGGGAGAGAGCCACGGAAAATCAAGATGTTATTTTAACGGGTTTCTTATCCGGTGATACTTTGAAGGAATTATATAGCCATGCCGGTCTGTTTGTTCTCCCTTCCTTTTATGAAGGCCTGCCGATAGTTTTGCTCGAAGCGATGAGTTATGGCTTATTATGCCTGGCCAGTGATATTCCTGCCAATCGTTGCGTTACGTTGCCGGATGAAAATTATTTTACAGCAGGAGATATCAAGCAATTGTCTGGGAAATTGAAAGGTTTTGCTAAAAAGTCTTTGACTTTAGAGCAGAAATCCCGTCAAATAGAGATAGTGCGTCAGAGGTATGATTGGGGCAGGATTGCTCAGAAAACGTTGATGGTATATAATAAGGTAATTCACGGCTGAGATGATGAAACGAATTATTGTCAATATCATTTTAATGGCAGCTTTTGTTTTTTTGATGACTGTGATAACTTTGTCTTTCGTAGCAGAGTTGCGGTATCAACAGGCAAAGAAACTGGAGGGAAACTATCGCTGGAAGAAAGCAGAACAGGTATATAAGCAGGTAATACGTCTTGACTTTCTCAATGCAAAGTATTTCTCGGAATATGGTGATTTTCTGATGCGCCGGGGGCAGTATTACAAAAATAAAACCGATTGGCTCAGGAGGGCAGAGGATTTGCATGAGCACGCCTGCCGGCTTAATCCGGGATATGCAGAATATAGATTTTTACTGGGTGAGGTAAAATTACAGCTTGCGGATTTGGATGGTTTGGGAGATTTCAGAAAAGCTGTCAAACTGGATCCTTACAATCTTCGCATGAATTACCTTATCGGGCTCAGCTTAGTTTCAGTCTGGGAAATCCTTGATATGGAGGGAAAGAGTTTTGCCGTAGACAGGTTGAGCTATGTACTGCAGTTAAGACCTGATTACGCTGGGTATTTTTATCACACAATAATGGATTATACGGAAGGTTTTCCCATAGCAGAAAAAATCGTGCCGGGAACTCTCAGTGAATATGAGAAATTGTATCGGTTCATAAAGAAGAATAATCTCTGGCAATTGCGGAAGCAGGTATGGAAACGGTTGGCTTTTTATAGAGAAAAAGAAGAACAGGAAAAGTTTAAACAGGGTAAGGAGGAAAGGCAGAGATTGTTTCGGGAACTGCGTTCCCTCGCAATGACAGGGAGATTAAAAGGGTGGGTTGGAAAATCTAAAGAAGGAAATGTTTATGAGAGTGGAGGTATGTACTGGGAAAGGACGGTAAACGCAGTTGTTGATATGCCGGGAGGGAAATCCGTGATATCTATCAAAGCAAAAGGTTCTCCTGCGGATGGTATATTCCCTTACATGGTGGTGGAATTGGATGGGGAAGAGGTAGGGGAGACTTTTATAGATGGCGCTGACTGGAAAGAGTATTTCTTTCAGGTAGACACGGATGGCGGCATAATGGTTTTGAGTGTAACATTTGTGAACGATGGTGCAAATGAGGAAAAAGGTGAAGACAGGAATTTGCATGTCGGAAAAGTGAGGGTGGAGTAGAGATTGATTCGGTTGCTCCGCTCCCTCACAATGACATCAAAAAAACAGGGGAAGAATGAGTAGCAGGGCTTACAGGAATACAATGCAGCTTGGGCTTGCTTCGGTATTGGTATTTGCACCACTCGCGAAAGGAGTCGTGAGGCTGTGGTCGGTTACGGCAGTTGAGCTTGTGATATTTGTGCTCTTGTTTCTGTGGCTGTGGAGGGTGAATAATAGAAGAGAGATTGATTCGGTCACTTCGCTCCCTCACAATGACATTAAGAAAACAGAGCTTGATTTTCCGGTTCTGATTTTTGGGGTTCTGGCAGTTTTTTCCTGTGTATTTAGTATTCACAAGCATGCAAGTGTACTTGAAGCGTTTCGCATGGCGGCTTTTGTCGCAGTGTTCTATCTGGTAGTAAACAATTTCAGCCGGCATACGGTGTTTCGCTTTGCAGCTCTGGTGATAGTCATGGGTACCGGGATGTCTTTGTTGGGTCTGGGACAATATTTCTTTGGGTTGGAACATTCCTGGTGGGTTCCGCAAAACTTTCTTTCCTCGACCTATGTAAATCATAACCATTTTGCCGGTTATCTGGAGATGGCAATTCCACTTGCAATTAGCATGTTTGTCGGGCTCAAAAGGGACAGGCTTTCTTCTGATTTCCAGCTCTTATATTATAGGATAGGACTAATAGCGGCACTTTCTATAATGTTTACTGCCTTGGTCTTTTCGCAATCCCGCGGTGCGTGGATTAGCCTTTGTGTTTCGCTTGCGGTAATGAACATCATTTTAGTCAAAAGAGGGATTTTTAAGAAGGAGAGTTTGGCTGTATTTTTCCTGCTTGTTGTGATTGCGGCGGTTTATATCAATGCCGGAGACGATAGCGTGGCCAGACGTCTGCGCACGGTTGAGCAGTTGAATGAGGAAAGTTTCATTGAAGGGCGCAAAAAAATATGGCAGGGAACCGTTGATATGATTAAGGACCATCCGCTGGTTGGTACCGGGGTCGGGACTTTTGTCTGGGGACTCCCTGCTTATCGGCCGGAAGGGTTAGAAGTGCGTGCGTATTATGCACATAATGATTATCTGCATATGATGGCGGAGATGGGAATACTGGCTCTGCCTTTGATGTTGTGGGTCATTTTGCTGGTAATCGGAAAAGGCTTTAAAGCGGGAATGGATTCCCGCTGCAGTTCACCATGTACCCGGATACAGGGCGGGGATGAAAGGAGCCGGCACCTGCTGGATTTACACGATGGGATTGTATTAGGTAGTGCTGTAGGAGTATTGAGTTTAGCATTGCACGGGCTCGTGGATTTCAATTTTCATATCACAGCAAATATGCTTACTTGCTCATTACTTGCAGGTTTTGTTATGAGAAGATAGTTTTCAATGACCGGAGATTCTTCGCTGTGCTCAGAATGACAAGTTGTGTTTGTCACTGCAAGCACGGCTCATTCCTGATTAGCATAACTGGAGTAAGAAAACTATGTTGAAGGAACAAGATCACATGCTCAGGCGGCTGATGATGTTTTTAGACGCGCTGGTGGTAGTTGCAGCTTTTTGGATGGCTTATTTCCTCCGTGCCCACTTTCATACCTTTTATAAGCTTGATATTATCTCTTCAGAAGAAGTGATAGGCGCGCCGGCTAGTCTGCAGCAGTATATGCCCACATTATTCCTGTGGATACTGGTCTGGGTATTTATGCTCTTCTTGAATGGTGCTTATCGCTCTATTCGGACCAGGTCTCTTCTGGAGCTTGTCTGGATTGTTGTCAAAGCGGGATTTCTGAGTATCCCGGCGTTTGGCGGCATGGCATTCGTATTCAAACTGCATTTTGTCAGTAGAATCCTTGTAGCTATCTTTCTTATAATATCGTCTGTCTTTCTTGTTCTCGAGAAGTGGGTGTTTATTTCGATTATTCACAATGTGCTCCGCCGCGGATATAATCTCAGGCGGTTTTTAATAGCAGGCACAAACCAGCGCGCGGGGAAATTTGTCGACATGGTTAAGAAACATCCTGAGTGGGGATTCGAGATTATCGGGTTGGTGGATGATGAAGCTTCAAAAGTAGGTAAGGAGTTTTTTGGAGTTGAAGTTATAGGTGTGCTGGTAGATATTCCGAAAATCCTGAGGGATAATGTAATAGACGAGGTTGTATTTATAGTTCCGAGAAGGTGGCTTGAACGCGTTCAGGAAAGTATTGCTGCTTGTGAGACTTTGGGAGTCAGAACCCATGTAGCAGCAGATTTGTTTAATCTGGATATCGCCCGGGTACAGATGGGTAGCATCGAAGATTTTCCGCTGTTGACTTTTGAAACAACTTTTGGAACAGAATGGCATCTGGCTATTAAACGGGCTGTCGATTTGTTTGTTTCTGCAGTGGGCCTGGTTATTTTATTACTGCCTCTTTTGATTGTCACTGTGCTGATTAAACTCACTTCCGCAGGACCTGTGTTTTTCAGGCAAGAACGAGTAGGTATTAATGGTCGGCTCTTTACTCTTTATAAATTCCGTTCCATGTCCAAAGATGCACAGGCAAAACTGGCGGAAGTGAAACATCTGAACGAAATGGATGGGCCTGTATTTAAAGTCAAGGATGATCCGCGTATCACTTCTCTGGGACGTTTTCTGCGCAAGATGAGTATTGACGAACTACCGCAATTGTTTAATGTGTTCATGGGACATATGAGTTTGGTGGGGCCGCGGCCGCCAATTCCCGGAGAGGTCGAAGTATACGAGTTATGGCAAAGGAGGCGTTTGAGCATGCGGCCGGGCATCACATGTTTATGGCAAGTCAGCGGCAGGAGCAACATAGATTTTGCCAAGTGGATGGTGTTAGATTTGAGGTATATAGATAACTGGTCTCTGTGGTTGGATTTTAAAATTCTGATGAGGACGGTTCCTGTTGTCTTGTTTGGAATCGGAGCAGAGTAGTTCATTGACAGCTCCGGGAAACAGGATTGTTGAGGAGGTGTTTATTATGGTGAGAAGGGATGGTTATGCATACATGGTAATAGTACTACTGGTGCTATGTGCACTGTGTTTTATACCGGGTTGTGGCAGAAAGACTGAGCCTGAAGAAGTAATAGCAAAAGTAAACGACTATTCCATGTCAGTTGAGGATCTTGTGGATGAGATTGAACATTCTCCTTATATCGGGGAGGAGGGGAAAGACTTGGAACGCCTGTTTGACCTGGCAGTAAGAAGGCAGGTTTTAATCCAGGAGGCACAAAGGCAGGGGCTTGACAGGCAGAAGAGTTTCATGAAAACGATAGAACGTTACTGGGAACAGACTTTGATAAGGGAACTGTTAAAGAAAAAGATGCGTGAAATCTTGCAGACTGTGAGCGAGGAGAAGCAGGATGAAATGCTGGAGGCCTGGCTTGAGGAGCTTTACGAAAGTTCAGAAATTGAGATAAACAGACAGCTTCTGGACGAATTAAAAAAAGAATATAAGTAGGAGGGATGGATATGATCGAACAAAAGTTTAGAAGGAAAAATTATTTTATCAAGAAGTCGTTCCAGACGAAATTTATACTCAGGTTTTGTGCCCTGGTGGTAATAGGGTCAATGATTTCGAGTGCCATTCTCTATTTGCTATCCAGGGGAACGGTAACTACGGCGTTTGTCAACTCAAGACTTTCTATTGTAAGCACTGCTGATTATATTCTGCCTGCACTGATTGGCTCAAGTCTGATATCAATAGTTTTAATCGGCATGGCAACGGCGTTTGTCGTGATGTATCTTTCCCACCGTATTGCAGGGCCGTTGTTCAGGATTGAGAGGAGTGCAGAGGAGATTGGCTCGGGTAACCTGGTGCTCAAAATCAGATTACGTTCCACTGATGAAATAACAAAGATGGCAGACCGTTTGAATGAGATGACTGAAAAGCTGAGAAAGAGTCTGCTGGAGATAAAATCACAGTCCGATGATTTAGGAGAGAAGATAGATAACCTGACAGCGCTCTGTTGTAACGAGCCATCTCTGCCGCGGGAAGTGCAGGACATTCTGGCTGAGCTCGGTGCGAAGAAAAACGAGTTGACCAAGAGAGTGGATTATTTTAAGCTTGAGGGACAACCCCGGTAAGATGGCAAAAGTTAAAACAGTCATAATTATCCTTTCTATAACTGTATCGCTTTTTCAATTTTGGGGTCTTTGTCAGGCTGAAAATATTAAGGAGCCGGCGGACAGCGGCTGGGAAGTTATCGAATCAAAATACTGCACTATTCATTGTCACCCGGATGTTAATGCAAAAAGGGTCAATGGTAAAATAAGGATAAGATTTTATGATGTCGTTTTAGATAAGAGCTTTTACTCGAAAAATAATAGCATAGAAAAGCAATTAGCGGAAAAGTTTGACCGCATATTTGTAAAGGCAGAAAAGATACTGGATATGTATCCGCGGAAGATACACCTGACAATTAAAATTTACAAAAACCAGTCACAGTTGGATGATGAGTATGCTCGAATATTCAAACGGTCCAACAGAAAGCGCAGGATTTCATACTACATTCACAAATACACTACGATTTGTACCACAGAACGTGTAATCAGAGAGGGGATTTTGGCTCATGAAATGGGACATGCCATTTGTGACCACTATTTCCTTATCCGGCCATCTGAGCCAGTCAGGGAACTTATGGCTCAATATGTGGAACTCCATCTGGAAGATTGATTAGAGCTAAATATTTTTTGGAGGCTTGATTTATCAAGCCCAAAACTGGACATAGAAAAAACCCGCAGGAAATTATCCTACGGGCTTTTTATTGTCGAGTCCTTAGGTTATCTGGCTTGCTGCACCTTCAAAGAGCGGAGTCTCCGGCGCAGGATTAGCCGGTGCCGCAAGCACACCTGTTCTGCCGCGGCCTCCGAATGGAGAGCTATAGGCTTCTGCGACAGCTTCTGTTAATTCAGGGATGTTCAATGCGGCGATTATTTCGCCATAAGCTATAGCATTGCCCGCTTCGCCTGAAGGCAAATAGCCGGCGCCTGCAAGGTAGTTGATCTTT
>Ga0209345_10001002_pt1 | contig 36073 bp, 38 predicted proteins | sample Cruoilmetagenom7_FD_187294 | JGI IMG/M metagenome (GOLD analysis project Ga0209345, IMG submission 187294) | Oil polluted marine microbial communities from Coal Oil Point, Santa Barbara, California, USA - Sample 7 (SPAdes) (version 2) | ecosystem: Environmental > Aquatic > Marine > Oil seeps ...
TCCGATCTAACTGTTGGTGGGTCTGCGCCGTGTTGCCGGTATCGGTGTGGTGCTGACCCTTGGGATTGGCGGCAGTGCGGTCGAGTTGCTGGCAGATACGGCGACCCTTGTCCTTCCCGCATCCCGCCCGCAGATCAAAGATGCTCTGGCAGGTCTCCGCCTTTACCCGCTGATTTCAGGGTACCGTGGTCGCCCATCTGCCGATCTGGATGTCACGCTCGATGCCATCGAAATGCTCGGCCATTTCGTTCTCCAGACGCCGCAGATTGGTGAGCTGGAAATCAACCCCTTACTTTTAACCGAAACCCAAGCCTTCATCGCGGACGCGGTATTGGGCACCCACTGAAAGGCTTTTGCCATGACTAAATACGAACATCTGCTCTATGACGTTGATGATGAAAAAATCTGCTGGATCACGTTGAACCGGCCTGAAAAGTTGAACGCCATCAACTCGAAAATTTGTTCCGAGCTGTGCCACGCCCTGGAATACGCCGATAGTGACAAAAGCGTTAATGTCGTCGTTATCAAAGGCGCTGGTCGCGGATTTTGTTCCGGCCATGATTTGACCGAAGATGCTGACGACAATTTTGATGGTTACTATGATTATCGGGCCCACTACATCCGCCAGCAACACGAATGGACAGCCGCCTGGCGCATCACAAAACCGGTGATCGCCAGTGTGCATTATTGCGCGATTGGCAAAGGGTTTGAGCTTGCTCTGTTTTGCGACATCACGATCGTCACCGAAGAAACCAAATTGGGATACAATGAAATCCGTTACGGCATCGCGCCGATGAACTTTGTTCTACCTTGGTTGACCAACCTGAAAGTGGTGAAACAACTGGTTCTGACTGGGGAAGAAGTCAGCGCGCATCGTGGCCGCGAACTGGGGCTGGTGAATGAGGTGGTCAAGGATCAGGCTGAACTGGAAGTGGAAACGCTACGTATGGCACGACTGGTCGCGCGCGTTCCCACCGAAATGCAACAGGTGCACAAACCCTATCTCAACCGCATTTATGAAATGCAGGGCCTGAAGACGGCCACCGATTATTATCAGGATTTGATGTCCGTCTTTGGCGCATGCCCGGTTCCTGAGTCGGTAAAATTCACGGAAACGACGTTGGAAAAAGGGCTGCGCGCGGCGCTGGACGAAGCCCAGTTGCCTTTTGCGGGTCTCGATAAACCGCTCTAAGTGTTTTGGTACCTTCAAGCATAGTGGATCACAGGGTCCACTATGCGAATATCAACTTGGCCCGCCATCCGCCCGTGTTATCCGAACCGGAGTACAGATGCTTGAGGTCAAAAGAGGGACATGAACCTATCAAAACGGGTCTTAGATCCGTATCTGGTTCCAGATGACCGTCAGTCCCCATATTTCATTACGCAAAAAAACAACGGCATTCCAAAGGACCCAATCCCGGATACGCAGACCTGAAAATATACTTTGCGCCGCGGTAATTCGCTTCCTTTCGAACGGAATGCTCGCTCAGCAGATATCGGTGCAGTAGCAGAGAATGCCCGTTTTGTCTGCATTGCTGACTTCCATCCCTTATTGCCTTCGCTCAGCAAAGGCAGCGCCCGGACCTCCCCCATGGGGAGGGCGCTTTGCAATCACCCCGAGGTCCATGCGCGGTGCGTGTCTGAAGTAGTTGTCATTTAGTTGGGTGCGGCATTATCCCACCACGTACTTAAGACAATCAAACCGCCGAACTATGCCCCGCCTTGGACAGATCATAGGCATCAAAACTGCGGGCGATCATTCGGGTGAGGGGGAAGGCTTCGCGGGGTAGGGTAAACCCGTCCGCTGTGATTTTTGGCAGGCCCTCGAACGCATCGGAGGCCACTTTGTACATTGCCTCAAGGTCAGCCCGCGAAATGTCGAAATCGCGCAGGATTTCGGCGGTGTCGATGCGAAAATTGCACATGATCGATTCAATCAGCCGTGCGCGCAAATGGTCTTCATCGCTAAACACATGGCCGCGCACGGTGGCGAATTTACCGTCGCGCACGGCGGCGGTGTATTGCGAGGTGCCCGGCGCGTGTTGGGCAAACCCTTGCGGGAACTTCGATATGGAAGACGCCCCAAGCCCGATCAGCACCTCGGATTTATCATCCGTGTAGCCCTGAAAATTACGCCGCAGCACCCCGTTGCGCTGGGCAACGGCAAGACCGTCGTCAGGCAGCGCGAAATGGTCGATACCTATTTCGTCATAGCCATCAGCCAAAAACAGTTTGCGCGCGACCTCGTAAAGCCCGAGGCGTTCTTCAGGGACGGGCAGGGCGTCTGTCGGGATCAACTGCTGTCGTTTGGCCATCCATGGAACATGGGCATAGCCGTATAGGGCCACGCGGCTCGGTGACAGGGTCAGCAGTTTCTGCACAGATTCGGCGATTCGCGCATCAGTTTGGTGCGGCAGGCCGTACAGGATATCGGCGTTCAGACTATTGATGCCATGGGCGCGGATCATGTCGGCAGCGTTCTTGGTCAATTCGTAGCTTTGGATGCGACCAATGACCTTTTGGATTTCATCGTCAAAATCCTGCACCCCGATCGAGGCGCGGTTCATGCCAGCATCAGCCAGCGCCTTAACGCGGCTCTCGTCAAGCTCGTTGGGGTCGATCTCGACGGAAAATTCGCCGCCTTCTGCCATGGGAATCACATCCAGAACCGTGCCCGCCAAGTCAGAAATCATGTCGGCGGTCATCAAAGTCGGCGTGCCACCGCCCCAATGCAGCCGCGACAGGCTCAGGTTTTCTGGCAAGATTTCCTTGAGCAACGCAATCTCGGCCTTCAGGGTTTCCAGATAGGCACGCACGGGTTCTTCGGATTGGGTGCCTTGGGTGCGACAGGCGCAAAACCAGCATAAATGCCTGCAAAATGGCACATGCAGGTAGAGTGATATCTCGCTCCCTGCCGGAATTTTGCTGATCCAACTGGTGAAATGACTCTGGTCTACGTCTCCCGAAAAATGCGGGGACGTCGGATAGCTGGTATAGCGCGGAACACGTGCGTCAAATAAACCGAGGCGGGCAAGTTGTGATTGTTTTGTCATTCGAGTAGAGTTACCTGCGAACAGTCTGGAACACTTTGATCGAGATCAATGAAGAAGAAACGCGCGAACAGATTATGAATGTAGCAAAGCTAACCAACGATGCATGTGGGGAGTGCCCTATCCGTCATCGCGCCGTGTGTGCGCGGTGCGATAAAGATGAGCGCGTCGTGCTGGATGAAATGAAGTATTACCGCAGCTATGAAGCGGGGCAAACTGTTGTCTGGTCAGGGGACCGGATGGATTTCGTCGCTTCGGTTGTTTCGGGCATCGCCTCGCTGACCCAAACAATGGAAGACGGGCGCACCCAGATGGTGGGTCTGTTGTTGCCCAGCGACTTTGTCGGTCGCCCCGGTCGCGAGCACGCGCCTTATGATGTGGTTGCGACCACAGATCTGGTGATGTGCTGTTTTCGCAAAAAACCGTTCGAGGTGATGATGATGGAGACTCCGCACATCGCACAGCGCCTTCTAGAGATGACGTTGGACGAGTTGGATGCGGCGCGCGAATGGATGCTGTTGCTAGGTCGCAAGACCGCGCGCGAGAAAATCGCCAGTCTCATTGCTATTATTGCACGCCGAGATGCGACATTACATCTGGAAGGTTCAACCGACGCGATGGTATTTGATTTGCCCCTGACCCGTGTAGCGATGGCAGATTATCTGGGGCTGACACTGGAAACAGTCAGCCGCCAGATTTCATCGCTTCGCAGGGACGGTATAATTCAGTTGCAAGGCAAACGGCATGTCACCATTCCCGATTTTTCAAAATTGCTGGAAGAAGCAGGAGATGATTCAGATGGCGGCATGCTGAATTAGCACCTTTGTTAATGCGCCATCAAAATCGGAACGCTGGCATTTTCCAACATATTGCGTGTGGCCCCACCCAAAATTGCTTCGCGGAACCTTGAGTGACCATAGGCTCCCATCACCAACATATCGGCATCCATATCGCGGGCATGGCGCAACAGCACGTCTGAAACCCGTGGCATGGTTTTGGCCAGCACAGTGATTTCGGCCTTTACCCCGTGACGCACCAGCATTTGTGACAAAGCGCCACCCGGATCTGATCTGTCCGGCCCGTGTTGGGGTGGATCAATCACCACAATATTGACAGAATCGGCCGCGATCAAAGACGGCAGAGCGGCGCGCACCGCTGACATGGATTCGCTGCTTTCGTTCCATGCAACGATAACGCGACTGGCATCTGTGGAGGCCTTGGCTTTTGGCGGGATGACCAATGTCGGGACATGCCCCTCGAACAAGGCTGACTCAACAATGATTTCCTGTTCCTGTCCGCAGCCTTTGCCGTAGGGACGCGGCAAAATAATCAAATCATTGAACCGTGCGCGGTGTGCGACCAGACGCCCAAGGCCCGCCAATTGCGCCACAGCCTTATCAAGTGACCACTTGATACCGCTTTTTTCGAGCATACCAGTCGTAAACGCCTCGGCTTCGGCGGCTTCTTCCTTTGCCTTTTCAATAACCTCTTGTTGAAACACAGCACTGGCACCAGCGTAATAATATCCAGTTTGGGTGCGATCCACACCGATACACAGAACATCTAGATGGGCATCCTCGGCACCAGCAATTGCAATCGCTTTCTCAAGCGCGGGTTTAGCGATTTTTGTGTCGGTGACGACGGTCAGCAAGGATTTGTAGGCCATCAGGCAGTCTCCCAAAATGATAATCAATTGCCTATGGTATAGTTTCAAAAAACCGACCTGACTTTGATATCGATCAACAGGAAAATTGTGGTTACATTCAGGAATTGATATAGATCAAGGTGGATTGTAATTAAGAGAGGCATACGACATTTAGTCGCAAATAACTGGGCGAGGTGTGAGTCGTGCCAGGAAAAAGACGAAGGGACGTGTAATGTGGGACTATATTAAACTGATTGTAGTTGGAGCAGTGGTGGTTTTGGCCGCAATTGCAGCGAGCTACGCTAGGGATCTGGCATATATGGTGAATGCTCTCACCATAATGTTGGCAGCTGCCGGGCTATTTATCTGGACTATGCGTAGTCTGGGTGACGCGAAACCATCAACGAACGAATATGCCGATGGCGTCGTTCGCGCGGGTGTCATCGCAACCGCTCTTTGGGGGGTTGTAGGGTTTTTGGTCGGGGTGTGGATTGCCACATTGCTGGCATTTCCGTCTCTGAACTTTGAATGGGCGCAGGGATATATGAATTTCGGGCGATTGCGTCCGCTGCATACCTCTGCAGTTATTTTCGCATTCGGCGGTAACGGATTGATTGCCACATCGTTCTACGTTGTGCAGCGCACGTCTGCTGCTCGCCTTTGGGGGGGTAATTTGGGCTGGTTCGTCTTTTGGGGCTACCAAGTGACGATCGTTCTGGCCGCAACCAACTACATTCTGGGTGCAACCCAGTCCAAAGAATACGCCGAGTTCGAATGGTTCGCTGACCTATGGCTGACAATCGTCTGGGTGGCCTATCTGGCCGTGTTCATGGGCACGCTTTACAAGCGCAAAGAAAAGCACATCTACGTGGCGAACTGGTTCTACCTGTCGTTCATCGTAACAATTGCGATGCTGCACATTGTGAACAACCTGTCGATTCCGGTGTCGATCTTCGGCTCAAAATCGGTTCAGGTGTTCTCGGGTGTTCAGGATATGATGACGCAGTGGTGGTATGGCCACAATGCTGTGGGCTTCTTCCTGACCGCTGGTTTCTTGGGCATGATGTACTACTTTGTGCCAAAACAGGCCGAACGCCCTGTGTTTTCATATAAACTGTCGATCATCCACTTCTGGGCATTGATCTTCCTTTATATCTGGGCTGGGCCTCACCACCTGCACTACACCGCGCTGCCTGACTGGGCCGGCACGTTGGGCATGGTGATGTCGATCGTTCTGTGGATGCCTTCATGGGGTGGTATGATCAACGGTTTGATGACCCTGTCTGGCGCTTGGGACAAATTGCGCACCGATCCGATTATTCGGATGATGGTGGTGTCGATTGGGTTCTACGGCATGTCCACATTCGAGGGTCCGATGATGTCGATCCGTGCTGTGAACTCGTTGAGCCACTATACTGACTGGACCATTGGTCACGTGCACTCTGGTGCGCTTGGTTGGAACGGCATGATCACTTTCGGCGCACTATACTTCTTGGTGCCACGCCTTTGGAACCGTGAACGTCTGTATTCGCTGAAATTGGTAAGCTATCACTTCTGGCTGGCAACAATCGGGATCGTTCTCTACGCTTCTGCATTGTGGGTGTCGGGCATCATGGAAGGCCTGATGTGGCGTGAAGTTGATGCCAATGGTTTCTTGGTGAATTCGTTCGCCGATACTGTTGAAGCCAAGTTCCCGATGAATGTTGTGCGCACAATTGGCGGCACACTGTATCTGACCGGTGCGATCATCATGTGCTACAACCTTTGGGCCACTGTTGCGAAAGGTACAGCAAAAGCTGATGCCACCGCAGCTGTGCCTGCAGAATAAGGAGGGATAGACAATGGCTTTCCTTGATAAACACAAAATAATCGAGAAAAATGCAACGGTCCTTATGGTTCTGTCCCTGTTGGTTGTATCAGTCGGGGGGGCGGTGGAAATCGCACCACTGTTCTGGCTGCAAAACACGATCGAGGATGTAGAGGGCATGCGCCCCTACTCCCCGCTCGAGTTGACCGGGCGCGACATCTATGTGCGCGAAGGCTGCTATGTTTGCCACAGCCAGATGATCCGCCCACTGCGCGATGAGGTCGAGCGTTATGGCCACTACTCGCTGGCGGCTGAATCGATGTATGACCATCCAGCCCAATGGGGTTCCAAACGTACAGGGCCTGATCTGGCCCGTGTTGGTGGACGCTATTCGGATGAATGGCATGTGGACCATATGACGGATCCGCAGTCGGTTGTGCCGGTTTCGATCATGCCAAAATACGGCTTCTTGTCGAACAAGATGATCGAACCCAAATATATCACTGATCTGATGTCGACACACCGCATGGTTGGTGTGCCATATACAGACGAGATGATTGCAAGCGCCGCTGCTGACTTTACCGCACAAGCCGATCCTGACAGTGACTATGACGATATGCTGGTACGCTATCCAAAAGCGCAGGTTCGTAACTTTGACGGCAAGGCTGGGGTTTCTGAAATGGACGCGCTGATTGCGTATCTGCAAATGTTGGGCACGTTGGTCGATTTCTCGACCTTCACACCTGACGCCAGCCGCTAGGAGGGGATGATGGATACCTATTCCCTTATGCGGCATTTTGCAGATAGCTGGGGCATGTTGTTTTTGTTCTCAGTCTTTATCTTTGTGGTTTTCTGGGCCTTCCGCCCAGGCAGCCGCAAGGTGCACGACGACATCGCAAACATCCCTTTCCGCAATGAAGACAAACCTGCCCCATCGGCGGATGTCACCAAGGAGGTGCGGTCATGAGTAAGAAGCCGACACAAATCAAAGAAGACGAAGTCGAAACAACTGGCCACTCGTGGGACGGGATTGAAGAGTTTAACAATCCTTTGCCACGCTGGTGGTTGTGGACACTATACGCAACAATCATCTGGGCTATCGGGTATACGATTGCCTATCCTGCTTGGCCTATGTTGACACAGGCGACGCCTGGTGTGCTGGGTTGGTCGACACGGGCTGATGTCGCTGCCGAAATCAAGGCCGTAGATGATGCCAACGCCGAGATCGAGGGCAGGCTGGCAGCAGCTGACCTGACGACAATTTCGGCTGATGCTGATCTGAACAGCTATGCGACCAACGCTGGTTCTGCGATCTTCCAGACATGGTGTGCTCAGTGCCACGGGTCTGGCGCATCTGGTGCCAAGGGTTATCCAAACCTATTGGATGACGATTGGCTGTGGGGTGGCGATGTTGAATCGATCCACACAACAATCAAACACGGTGTGCGTAATGAAGATGACGACGACGCACGGTTCTCGGAAATGCCGAAATTTGGCGCTGACGAGTTGCTAGAGCCAGCAGAAATAGATCAGGTCGTTCATTATGTCCTGAAAATTTCGGGCCAAGACGCCGATGCAGCACTGGCTACAGATGGTGCGGTTATTTTTGAAGATAATTGCGCATCTTGCCATGCAGAAGACGGAAAAGGTGATCGAGATCAAGGTGCACCCAATCTAACTGATGCAATCTGGCTTTACGGTGGCGATGAAACAACGATTCGCGACACTGTAAATAACGCCCGCTTCGGCGTGATGCCCACATGGGCGGCTCGTTTGTCCGAGTCTGATATCAACGCCGTAGCCACTTACGTCCACCAACTTGGTGGTGGTGAGTAAAACGCTTCCGAGGGTCTCCAGCCCTCGGTAAAAGGCACCGACGCCCGTCCTGTTCGCGCGTTTCCTTGGGGGTCGGTGCCACCTTACCCCTTTTAGACATATTCTAACAAGTAGCTATCTCGCCTATCGGCTGATAGCATGATACGCTTCGTCGCATGGAAGCCTATTTCCCTTTCACTTAAGTGTCTGGTGTAGGCCATTCATTGGCAGATAAATTGTGTTAAGTCCGCTGTTTAGCCAGCGAGGATTGGAGTAGATCCCGTGAGCAATATCGAAGAAAAAGCCCCTAAATTATACGCCGCACGCGAACCTGTGTTCCCGCGCAAGGTGAAGGGGAAGTTCCGCAGTCTGAAATGGTGGCTCATGATCGTCACACTGGGGATCTATTACCTTAGCCCATGGATTCGTTGGGATCGTGGCCCGAACTTACCGGACCAAGCGATCCTGATCGATCTGGCGGGGCGGCGCTTTTACTTTTTTATGATCGAAATTTGGCCACATGAGTTCTACTTTATCGCGGGCCTGTTGATCATGGCCGGGCTTGGGCTGTTTTTGTTCACCTCGGCGCTGGGTCGGGTCTGGTGTGGCTATGCCTGCCCTCAGACCATCTGGACCGATTTGTTTATTCTAACAGAACGATGGATCGAAGGTGATCGAAACGCCCGCGTGCGTTTGTGGAAATCCAAGTGGGACCTGCGAAAATGGCGTCTTCGCCTGTTTAAATGGTTTGTCTGGTTTTTGATTGGTGTCGCCACCGGCGGCGCGTGGGTGTTCTATTTCGCCGATGCTCCGACACTTTTGGTCAATCTCGTAACCCTGAATGCACCCGCGATTGCCTATCTGACGATCCTTGTGGCAACTGTGACCACGGTGTTATTCGGCGGTTTTGCCCGCGAACAGATATGTATCTACATGTGTCCATGGCCCCGTATTCAGGCCGCAATGATGGACGAGGAAACCCTGACCGTCGGCTATCGTGAATGGCGCGGCGAGCCACGTGGCAAGCGACGCAAAGGCGCGGATGTCGAGAATTTGGGCGACTGCATTGACTGTATGGCCTGCGTGAATGTTTGCCCAACCGGCATCGACATTCGTGACGGACAGCAGCTGGGCTGTATCACCTGCGCGCTGTGTATTGACGCCTGTGATGATATGATGGAGAAAATCGGCAAGCCACGCGGTTTGATTGATTATCTGGCCTTTTCGGACGAACCGGCTGAACGTGCAGGGGCTGCGCCTCGCAAAATATGGCAACACGCTCTGCGCCCACGTACCATAATGTATACCGTCCTTTGGTCATTCGTTGGCATCGGGCTTGTGGTGGCGTTGCTGATCCGGCCTGAAATCGACATGACGGTATCACCAATCCGCAACCCAACCTTTGTGACGCTGTCTGACGGCACCATTCGCAACACTTATGATGTGCGGCTGCGCAACAAACACGGCGATGATCGCGCGTTTGACATTTCTGTCGACAGCGATTCAGGGCTGAGCCTTTCTCTTGAGGGCATGGACGCAGGCAGCGTGGTCGTGAACGCCAACGAGACATTGTTGCAGCGGGTCTATATCACTGCCCCCAAAGGCAGCGCGGCTGCAACCTCGGACCGCACCGAATTTAGGTTATGGGTCGAGGACAAGGTTGGTGCCGAGACCATCAACACAGACACCGTCTTTAACGGAAGGGCAAAATAATGTCTGCACCTCTAACAGGCCGCAAGGTCTTCTTGATGTTTGTCGCCTTTTTCGGGGTCATTATCACGGTGAACCTGTTCATGGCCTATATGGCCGTGGGCACCTTCCCCGGACTGGACGTCAAAAACAGCTATGTCGCCAGTCAGTCGTTTGATGATGACCGCGAGGCGCAGTCCGCGCTGGGCTGGGATGTTTCTGTGTCCTATCAGGCGGGCGAATTGCAGGTTGCGGTTCTTAATGACTCTGGCCAGCCTGCCGATGTGGCAAAGCTGGAGGCACTGGTCGGTCGCCCGACCCATGTGCGCGATGACCAGACGCCGGAATTCCAGCAACGCCAAGGGGTGTTCAAAGCCCCCGTCACGCTGGGTTCCGGCTTGTGGAACTTGCGCCTGAATGCAACGTCTCTTGATGGCACGCCGTTCAAACAGCGGCTCACATTCGAGGTGAAAAACTAGCCATGTGTGCGCAAATCGCTGCTTGTCCCGCTTGTGCAGTCGCCCCATCCGCCGAAGATATCGCGCGGATGAGCGAAGCGGTCGAGGCGCGCATCATGCTTTCCCTACCTCAAATTCACTGTGCGGCCTGTATCTCGGCGGTTGAACGCGAACTTTCGCGCACAGCAGGCGTGAATTCTGCCCGTGTAAATCTAACCCTGAAACGGGTCAGCATCGAGGCCGAGCCAGATAAGACCGCCGGTGATATGACGGCTGTTTTGGCCGCAATCGGCTATGAGGCGCACGAGTTGGACGCAGGCACCCTGCGGGCCACAGAAACCGACAAGCGTGGGCGCGAATTGCTGATGCGGCTGGCAGTGGCCGGTTTTGCAATGATGAACGTGATGATGCTGTCGGTTGCAATTTGGTCTGGTGCGCAGGAAACCACCCGCGAGTTGTTCCACTGGGTTTCGGCGGCCATTGCTTTGCCCGCCATCGCATTCTCGGCACAGCCGTTTTTCCGCAGTGCTTGGGGGATGCTAAAAGTACGCCACCTGAATATGGATGTGCCGATTTCACTGGCAATCCTGCTGGCCAGCGCGATGTCGTTTTATGAAGTTACCCAAGGCGGTAAGCATGCCTATTTTGACGCCGCCCTGTCGCTGACGTTTTTCCTGTTGCTGGGCCGTTATCTGGACCACCGCACCCGCGCCATTGCGCGTTCTGCCGCTGAAGAGCTGGCCGCGCTGGAAGTGCCGCGTGCCGAACGTCTCAATGGCGAAAACGTCGAGACAATCGCGATTGCCGAACTAGCGGTTGGCGATCTGGTGCGCGTTAAGCCTGGTGGCCGGATGCCGGTCGACGGGGTTGTGATTGACGGACAAAGTGAATTGGATCGCTCGCTTCTGACCGGTGAAACCGTGCCGGTGTTTGCGGGCTTTGATACGGTGGTCAGTGCGGGCGAAGTCAATCTGACCGGCCCCTTGACGGTTCGTGTCACGGCGGCGGGCGAGGACACCTCGCTGCACCGCATGGCCGATCTTGTGGCGATGGCCGAAAGTTCGAAAAATCGCTATACGTCCTTGGCTGACAAGGCCGCTGGCATCTACGCCCCCGGCGTGCATTTACTGGCATTACTGGCTTTTGTCGGATGGCTCATTGTCAGCGGTGGCGACATTCGCCTATCTCTGAACATTGCGGTTGCGGTGCTGATTATCACCTGCCCCTGCGCGCTTGGCTTGGCGGTGCCAGCGGTGACGACAGCGGCCTCCGGGCGGTTGTTTCGCAAAGGGATGCTGATCAAGGACGCAACCGCGCTGGAACGTCTGGCCGAAGTCGATACCGTGGTGTTCGATAAAACCGGCACCCTGACCCAAGGCCAGCCAAAGCTCACCAATCTGGACGAATTTACTCGCTCCGATCTGGAAATTGCGTTGGCTCTGGCCGAGGCTTCCGCACATCCCTTGGCGGTTTCTCTGTCAAATGCCGCCACCTCGGCAGGTTTCAAACCCGCAAAGCTGGTCGATCTGCGCGAGGTGCCCGGTTACGGGGTCGAAGGTCGGTGGAAAGGCAAACCCGTTCGGCTAGGTCGCGCTGCGTGGGTCGGGGCACAAGCTGGCCCACAAACCGCGACTTACCTTCAAATCGGCAATGCGTCACCCATGGCGTTCACATTTAACGACCGTTTGCGTGAAGGCGCGACCGAGGCCATCGCGGCGCTGCGCGCGCAAGGCATGTCACTGGTGCTGATCTCGGGGGATGCCCCCGCCGCCGTCAAAGATATGGCTGATCGGCTGGGCTTTGATGACTGGACCTCAGAGGCCCTGCCACAAGACAAAGCTGCCCGCATCAAAGCTTTGTCCGACGCTGGCGCAAAGGTTTTGATGGTGGGGGACGGGCTGAACGACACAGCGGCGTTAACAGCCGCGCATGTGTCGATCTCACCTGCAACAGCACTTGATGCAGCTCGGGTGGCGTCCGATATTGTGTTGCTTGGCAACGATATGTCACCTATGGCCGACGCGACCGTGATTGCCCGCAAAGCCACCAGACGGATTTTGGAAAACTTTGGCATTGCAGCCGGTTACAACATGATCGCGGTGCCAATCGCGCTGCTTGGATTCGCCACGCCACTGGTTGCGGCCTTGGCGATGTCAGCCTCCTCGATCACGGTTTCCCTGAACGCATTGCGGCTGAGATAGGAGGCATTATGGGTGTTATCGTCTATCTGATACCAATTTCGCTATTTCTGGGCGGCATGGGGCTGATTGCCTTTTTCTGGACCGTGAAAACCAAACAATACGAAGACCCGGAAGGCGACGCACAGCGGATATTAAGCGATGAATGGGACGACAAACCGCGCCCTGAAGAGTAACGCCGCGCAACTGGTTTTAAGCGTACGAGGTTGTAACGCTGCTCAGCCCGTCAATGGCAATGGTACAGCTTTGACCTGAGTTGATCGGACCAACACCCGCAGGGGTGCCGGTGTAGATCAAATCACCCGTCGCCAGTGTGACACTATTTGAGAGATAGGCAATAACATCTGCCACAGGCCAAATCAGATCACCAATATTGCCGTCTTGGCGCAGGTCGCCATCCACATGTGCCGTGATGCGTCCTTGCAATGGATGGCCGATAACCGAGGTCGAATGCAGCGCCCCGCAGGCGGCAGAATGGTCAAACCCCTTGGACATGTCCCAGGGGCGGCGCATTTCTTTGGCCACGGCTTGCATATCGCGCCGCGTCAAATCGTTGCCAGTGGCATAGCCCCAGACATGTTTCAGTGCTTGTTCAGCAGGTATTTGTGCACCACCAACCCCGATTGCAGCCACCAATTCGGCCTCATGATGTAGGTTCGCCGTTTGTGGTGGGTAGGGCAGGGTGGCTCCGTCATCAACCACCGCATCAGCAGGTTTGGTGAAAAAGAACGGCGGTTCGCGGTCAGGATCAGCGCCCATTTCGCGGGCATGTTCAGCATAATTGCGCCCGACACAGAATATCCGACGCACAGCAAACCTTGCGGAGCTGTTGTGGATCGCAACACTTGGCGTTTTAGGCGCGGGCAGGATGAAATCGGTCACTTAGGTCGGCCCCAGTGTATTACAGGTGATGTCGCGGGCTTGCAGCCTTCGACAGGCAAGCTCTGCGGTTTGCTGTGTCATGCCGACAAAATTGGCGTCGAATCCGGTGTTGTGCCGCACCACTTTACGAAGCGATCCATCAAGCGTGGCCATTTCCTTGAGCGCGGTTTTCAACAGTATCCGTTCGGCTTGATGATGCGAAGCATAGCGTCCAACATTGACCCCCCAGAGACGCCCGCCAGAGGTTGAAACGCGGGTGACAACAATCGGCGTTTGAGCTGGTTTTGGGGCAACCGACGCCAGCACAACTTGGGCTGGACGTGGTGCCGGGGATGAGGTCACTTCAGGCGCAGGGTTGGCTGTTACCAAGGGGGCCGCAGTGGCAACCTGTTCTGAAACGATGGCTTGCTGGGCTTCTTCAACAGCGCTTTCGATTTCTGACTTCATGGCAACCAACATTTCTGGTGCCGGAGCGACGGTACGCCGCTGTGGTGGGCGTGGGCTGGTTTTCACGGCCCTGATAAGGCGGATGGTTTTGCCCGCCGCGCCAGGCACATAGGTCGGGGCTGTCGAAGGGGCCAGCGCTGTCGATGGTGCCTCGGCAACGACAACGTCCTTTGGGGTCGCGCCGTCATAGCGTGGCATGCGTGGTTTGCTCACCCGCGCGCGGGTGGGGGCGCGGCGAAAGCCGAGATCCATCAGTTCAGCCACTTTGGCGTTGCGAGTCGAGGTCGAACGGCCACCAAACACAGTTACAATGATGCGCTCATTGCCCCGCCGTGCTGACGCCACAAGGTTAAAGCCCGCTGCACGAGTATAGCCGGTTTTGATGCCATCAGCCCCTTTATAGGCATTCAAAAACCGCCGGTTCGTGTGCGAAACCGTTTTCCCACCTGCATCTGCCGTGATCCGCGAGAACAGGTTGTAAAATTCTGGATAGTCGTAAAACACGTGCCGGCCCATGGTGGTCATATCACGCGCCGTTGACAGGTGGCCGGATTGGGTCAATCCGCTCATGTTCTTGAAGGTTGTGCGCGACATGCCAAGCGCCTTGGCGGTGCGGTTCATCCGGCGTGCAAATGCCGCTTCTGAGCCGGAAATGGCTTCGCCAATGGCTGTGGCCGCATCATTGGCCGATTTTACGGCGGCCGCGCGGATCAAATACCGCAGCTTGATCCGCTGACCCGGCTTTAGGCCCAATTTCGAGGGTGGTTGCGAAGCTGCATGTTTGGAGATGCGCACTTTGGTATCAAGCGAAATCTCACCGTGCTTGATGGCCTCGAATGCAATATAGAGCGTCATCATTTTGGTCAGAGAGGCCGGATGCAAGCGGGTATCGGCGTTGCGCGAATGCAAGACCTTGCCGGTGCGCGCATCAACCACAAAGGCCGCATAGGGGGCTGCCACACCTTTGATTGGCGCAAACGCCATCAGACAGAACAAAACTGTCAAGAATAAACCATCACGGACGAACTGCCCCAGACGTTGTTTCACGTCACTCACCATACTCTGCCTCATGCTGCCGATTTTTCGGTCAGTTTCTTATTGTTGGGGTAACCTTACCATAAGGTTGATTCGAAAAAAATACCCTAATTTCAATAAGTTTGCGGGTGTTCCTTAGCGGAAAATGGCAGATATTGTGGAATGGCCCAATAACACCGCTAGATGTTAGACTGGTCAGATTCGGCCAAAACACACGCTACAACCTATTCAGCAATCCTTGCAAATCACCCAAATGTGCCAATTCGTGGTATTTAGCGTGGGTTTTGGGCGCTGTGGCGCGCTCCAAATCCCAGGTCAATTCATGCGGCACGTAGACGCCCCAACAGCCGGCCTCAATCGCCGGAATAACGTCTGAGCGCATCGAATTTCCGATCATCATAGCCTGATCCACTCTGGCCCCATGACGTGCAAAAATTTCGGCGTAAATCGCCGGTGTTTTGTTTGAGACGATCTCGACACCGTCGAAATACTCTCCCAATCCCGATTGCGCCAGTTTGCGTTCCTGATCCAGCAAATCGCCTTTGGTGATCAACAACAGCTGGAATTCACCGGCAAGCCTCGCAACTGTTTGCTGGGCGTGGGGCATCAGATGGATCGGGTGTTGCAGCATATCCTGCCCCGCATCAATCAATTCGCGGATTACATTTGCGTGCACCCGCCCGTCGCTGACATCAATTGCGGTTTCAATCATCGACAAAACGAAACCTTTCACCCCGAACCCGTAATGCCGCAGATTCCGGCGCTCAGCTTCGAGCAAACGTTCATGCAGGTGGTCTTTTTCGACATAATCGGCTAGCAGGTTGCTGAACCTTTCCTGGGTCAGGCGAAAGAATTGCTCGTTTTGCCACAAGGTATCATCCGCATCGAACGCAATTGTGTTTGGTTTTAACGCCATCTGTAAATGTCCCCCTTTATCCCGACCCCTGAAGCGCCTATATATGACGTCTTGAATAAGTAATGGATACGCCCTTTGATATCAAAACAGACATACCCGTTGCAGATGATGTCCGACAAGGACGGTCATGACGACAGTGATACCGATCTTGCGCTTAAAACGCGCCCGAAAACCGAACGGCCGCCGATGTATAAGGTGTTGTTGTTGAATGACGACTACACCCCAATGGAATTTGTTACCCATATTCTGGAGCAAGTATTTGGCCTGACGGCGGCACAATCGGTCGAAATAATGCTGACGGTGCATAAAAAAGGGCTGGCGGTTGTCGGTGTTTTCTCGCATGAGGTGGCGGAAACCAAAGTGGCGCAAGTGATGGATCTGGCGCAGCGCAACCAACATCCGCTGCAATGCACGATGGAAAAGGAATAGGGCGCATGCCCTGTCGCTCGCGATGAAAGCATCCCGTATATCCCTGATACTTGAAAGTGGCGCGTTGACCTTGCCCGAGGTTGGCCAGATCGCGGTTTATGGCGCTGGTGCCGATGAAGATCTGAGAGCGCTACCCAAAGAGCGCCTTGAGATCATTCAAGGGTTCAAGCCCGACTATGATGCCCTAGAGGCCCGCGGATTTCAGGTGGCTGTGGCCGCAACCGGGCCTTACGCGGCCTCAATCGTGATGCTGGATCGCTCCAAAGCCAAAACTCGCATGCTGATCGCCCAAGCGGTGGCGAAAACGCCAAACGGGTTGATCATCGTTGATGGATTGAAAACCCAAGGGGCGGACGGGCTCTATAAGGAATGTCGCAAACGGCTGACCGTGTCCGAAGCGTTTTCCAAGGCGCATGGCAAATTATTCTGGTTCACGGCGGCACCTGCGTTTGATGATTGGGCCCATGCCGGACCGATCCAGTTGGAAGATGGATTTCAAACCGTGGCTGGCGTGTTTTCTGCCGAGAAAATCGACCGTGGATCAAAGGCGCTGGTGGCAGCTTTGCCGGAAAAACTGCCCAAACGTCTGGCGGATCTGGGGGCCGGATGGGGCTATCTTTCACGCCACATTCTGTCCCGCGAAAAAATCCGCGAACTACATGTGATCGAGGCGGATTTTGCCGCGCTTGAGTGTGCCCGCAAAAACGTGACGGATGATCGCGCCCATTTCCATTGGGCCGACGCGACACAGTTGACGCCAACCCAGCCCTTTGACGGCATCATCACAAACCCGCCGTTTCACACCAGTCGCAAGGCCGACCCAGACATTGGGCGCGCCTTTATTTCGGCAGCGGCCGGGATGTTGACCCCGTCGGGGCAGCTGTGGCTGGTCGCCAATCGCCACTTACCGTACGAACGCACCTTGGCCGAGACCTTTCGTTTCGTCGAAGAAATTTCCGGTGACAGTTCGTTCAAAATTCTTAGGGCTACCAAACCGCTACGCGGCACTCGCCCGCCGCGCTAACCCCCCTAGTCGGGGCCAAGAATCAGGAACGTTGAGATGTCTTTTTCGATTTCAGGAAAAACCGTGATTGTCACAGGGGCCGCCAACGGTATCGGCTTGGCCATTGGTCGACAATTTGTCGAGGCAGGCGCAAATGTGATGTTCGCGGATATGGACGAAGAACGGCTGGTCTCCGAATTGGGCGAGGAGGTCGAGAAAGAAGAAAACATCCGCTTTTTCGCTGGCGATCTGCGCAAAAAGCTGACCATCGCCAATCTGCTATCGGCAACCATTGATGCGTTTGATCGGGTCGATATCCTGGTCAATGCCTCGCGTCAGGTTATGGTGTCGGACCCGTTGGACCCCAAAGACGACGGTATGGAATGTCTGATCGAGCAAAACCTGATGACCAGCCTGCGCCTAAGTCAGGCCGTGGCCAAACGGATGATTTGTCAGGCTGAGCGTGATGAAAACGAGGACGATCCAGTCGGCTCGATCATCAATCTGTCGTCAATCGCAGCCGAACGTGCGCACCCCAAATTGATGGCCTATTCGGTTTCAACCGCTGCCCTAAACCAGATGACGCGGTCCATGGCGGTGGCCCTGGCCCCTGAAAGAATCAGGGTGAACGCCGTTGCCTTTGGCTCGGTGATGAGCGCCAGTTTGAAAGACATGCTGAAAGGCAACGAGGAATGCCGCGCCGACGTCGTTGCCCATACGCCGCTTGGCCGCATTGCCAGCGCCAGCGAAGTTGCGGAAGTGGTTCAGTTTCTGGCCTCCGACGGGGCTGGTTTCATAACAGGGCAGATCATGACAGTGGACGGTGGGCGCAGCCTGCTCGACCCGGTCGCAGCCCCCGCACATTAAGACAAACAGGAGAGTATGATGACGGATGACTTCAGCACCCAGAAGGCCAAGGCGTCTGACTGGTTTCGTCATTTGCGCGACCAGATTTGCGCTGCATTCGAGGCCTTGGAAGACAGCCAAACCCATGGCCCGTTTGCTGATCAGCCTGCGGGCCGTTTTGAAGTCTCCGAAACCACCCGTGCCAGTGATGATGGCTCTGATGCGGGCGGCGGATTGATGTCGGTGATGCGCGGTGGCCGTGTGTTTGAGAAGGTCGGCGTCAACATCTCGACGGTCTATGGCACCTTGGGCGAGCGTGCCGTTGACGCAATGGCGTCGCGCAAAGGGTTGACCGGAATGAAGGACGACCCGCGGTTCTGGGCCTCGGGCATTTCATTGGTGGCGCATATGCAAAACCCTCATGCCCCCGCTGTTCATATGAACACGCGGATGTTTTGGACGCCGCATGGCTGGTGGTTTGGCGGTGGGTCCGATTTGAACCCCTGCATTGAATATGCCGAGGATACGGTGGGTTTTCACGCGGTGCAAAAGCAGCAGTGTGACCTGCATGATCCGGCCTACTATCCACGATTCAAAGACTGGGCCGACGAATATTTCTATGTGCCGCATCGCAAGCGTGCGCGTGGAGTTGGCGGCATCTTTTTGGATGATCACAACACCGGCGACTGGGATGCGGATTTTGCCTTTATTCAGGATGTCGGGCGGGCGTTTTTGATGGCGTTTCTGCCCGTCACCGAAAAGCGCCGCAACACCCTGTGGACCGATGCCGATAAAGACACCCAATTGGTGCATCGCGGGCTATATGCCGAGTACAATCTGGTCTACGACCGTGGCACCAAATTCGGTCTGGAAACCGGCCACAACGCGGATGCCGTTTTGATGAGCCTGCCACCGATGGCGAAGTGGGTTTAGGCTGTCTCCTTATCCGCTTCAAACATCAGAATATCTCCGGGCTGACAGTCAAGGATGTTGCAGATTTTGGCGAGCGTTTCAAAGCGCACGCCTTTCACCTTGCCGGATTTCAGCAAGGAAACATTCTGTTCGGTGATCCCGACCAGTTCGGCCAGTTGTTTGGAGCGCATTTTGCGCCGCGCCAGCATCACATCCAAAGTTACGACAATCTGCATCACTCTTCCCCCGCCGGTTTGAGCTGAACAATCCATTTCAGACGAACGACCCATTTTCATCGTATAGGCGGATAGCTTCAAGCATTATCTGGCTAACCGCCACCAAAACCAGACCAATAACCACCACATAAACATCGGTATCCTCTAGCGAAAACCGCACGGTGAGAGTGTTGACGGTGCCCAACCAGCTTAGCAACACGGTGCTGAGGGCTTCTCCCAACATACGCATAGGTGCCATCGCCACTGTGACCCAGCCGATAATGCGCAAATACCGCGCGGTATCCGGAACGAAAACCCCGCCTGTGTGAATGCCGATAAACAGTTTGCGAAACGTTAAAAGCAAGGCCAACCCGAGAATGTCAGGCAGGAACCGTAACACAGTCACGCTTAACAGGTGAATGCGGGACAGGTTTGCCAAAGGAGTATCCAGCATAAGATCGATGTTCTGGCGCATTTGAGGGGCGTCGGTGATCACCTGACTGATGATGTAAACAACGACTCCGGCAAATAGGAGCAGGCCAAGGTTTACCACCCGTTCTCCGTATCTGGCGTAGCGCGCTATTTTTGGAGAGAGGGAGGATGTGTATGTGCTCATAGCCAATCCAATTTTCGGCTGCATAAATTATCGTAAAACAATAATAAATATTTATAAAAGATTCATTTAGTCACTTTATCACATATGGAGAAAGAGACCATGCACTATCGGACAGTTCTGTTAAGTACGGCGATGACGGCAGGATTTGCTATCAAGGCCGAGGCCCAAGATTGGTGGTCCAGGGATTATGGCGGCTATAACTTTGTCCGTCCCGGCGGTTTCGTCTGGGGGCCGGAGATTGGTCTGGTCGGGTTGTCCAATTCAGGCTGTCAAACCGATGCCACACTTGGCACCAGCGATTTTGAGGGATCGTTTTGCTGACCCCGCGGCTGTGCGCGGGATTGGCCAGCGAAAAAATCTGTTTCTACGGATCAATCGGAATGGGCATCAGTGATGCCGGGGCCAGGCCAGCGGGGATCAGCGATAAAGAAATTCGCGGTGGCCTTGCCTATGGGCTGGGTCTGGAAGTGGCGATTAATAACGGCTGGTCTGCCCGCATTGAGGCAATGAACTATGATTTTGGTGACGCTGCGGAAAGTTTTAGCGGCAGCAGTCAGAGCGTCGATACCGAGTTGCGCACGGTGAATATTGGCCTTTCGAGGAAGTTTTAGGAGAATGACGATGTTTAACAGATTCCGCTCACGGGGTATGGGGTATAGCTTGTTGCTGGCTGCCTCTATTGCCGGCTGTAGCTATACTCCGCTTAGCAGCATAAATGCGTTGCGCGACATTGATCCGTTAACGACACCTGCAAAAGATATGCGCTTTATGGTGGCATTGCCGCCGATGTTTTTGCCGCAAAAGGGCGGGGTCACAATGACCACCCGTTTAGAGGCAACCAGCACCTTGCCCGAACAAACCGATGTATTCAGGCTTCAACCAATCCCGAAAGGGGCTGACGAGAGGCGAGTGGGACAGGCGTTGCCTCTTTATATCTACAGGATACACCCTAATGATATTCCCCGGTTCGAAGGATTTCGCGCGGATAAATCCGCCGCTGACGGCGCCAAAGGATCACTTTCGGTTGATGCCAGTGTCTGTCTCAAAACGCAGCAAGCCCCGCAGCACGCCGCTTTCACGGTTTACCTGAAAACGGCTGAACTGCAGGACTATGTTCCAATCGTTCGGAATGCAGATATTATGGCTGTCGTAAAAGGCAACGAAATTGATGCGGAAACCCCATTGTGCAACGCATCCAATTCGGTAAATCCGGCAACAAAATAATGCTATCTGCGGTGCCTGAAAAATCAGGTGCCGCGGATAGCTTCCAGCATTACATGCACATTTTCGGGGTTGGCATCCGGCGTGATGCCGTGGCCAAGGTTGAAAATATGCGGCCCGCCTGACAGCGCCTTAACAATGCGTTTGGTTTCGGAAATCAGCCGATCGCCGCCTTCGACCATCAGTTTAGGATCAAGGTTCCCCTGCACACAGCCGTCTTTTTGCAAGACGTCAGCCGCCCATTTCAAATCAACCTTGGTGTCCAGTGCCAGACAATCGGCACCAACCGCTTTGGCGAACCCTTCATATGCGAGGCCAGCTTCGCGGGGGAACGCGATGACGGGCGTATTCGGGTGCTTGGCTTTCAGCGCCGCAATGATTTTGCGGGTGGGTTCCAACGCATATTTGGTGAAATCATCGCCTTTTAGGGAGCCAGCCCAGCTGTCAAACAATTTGATCACCTCGGCACCCGCCTCGATCTGCATCAACAGATATTCGATGGTCGCCTCGGTGATGCGGTCCAGCACGGCCTCAAAGGTGGCGCGGTCACTTTCTTTTAGCGCATGCGCCGGCCCTTGGTCCGGTGTGCCGCGCCCAGCAATCATGTAGGTCGCAACGGTCCACGGCGCGCCCGCAAAGCCAATCAATGTGGTCTCGGAGGGCAATTCACGTCGCAAAATGCGCAAGGTTTCATAGATCGGCGATAGTTTGTCATGGATTGCGTCAGCGGGTTTCATCGCAGCGGCCTGATCGGGCGTGGTGATGGTGGACAGGCGCGGGCCTTCGCCGGTGACGAACCAAACGTCTGATCCCAACGCTTGCGGCACCAGCAGGATGTCGGCGAACATGATCGCGGCGTCAAAGCCGTAGCGACGGATCGGTTGCAAACTCACCTCGGCGGCCAGTTCGGGATTGTAGCATAGCGACAGAAAATCACCGGCCTCGGCACGGGTGGCGCGGTATTCAGGCAGATAACGGCCCGCTTGGCGCATCATCCAAACCGGAGGGGTGTCCAGCGTTTCGCCATTCAATGAGCGCAGCAGTTTCTTTTGTTCAGCCATGTCGTTTCCCTTTTCATATCCTTGGATGATCAAGTCCCTTGCCAGCGACATGATGTCAAGCATTCTGGGCAATGATTACCGTTGTCAGGCGCTTTTGACGCGCTTAAACAGGGCGTATGACACAGAATTTACCAACCCCCGCTTCGCCCCTAAAAATTGGCACCCGTGGCTCGCCTTTGGCGCTGGCCCAAGCCCATGAAACACGCGGCCGCTTGATGGCAGCGTTTGATTTGGCTGAGGATGCATTTGAGGTGGTGGTGATCACCACATCCGGCGACCGTATTCAGGATCGCCCGCTCAAAGAGGTTGGCGGCAAAGGGTTGTTCACCAAAGAGATCGAAGAGGACATGCTGTCGGGCGCGATCGACATCGCGGTGCATTCCATGAAGGACATGCCGGTCGAACAACCCGTAGGCTTGGTGCTGGACACGTATCTGCCCCGAGAAGACGTGCGTGATGCGTTCGTGTCACCCAGTGTTAAGCGGTTGGCCGATCTGGAACAAGGCGCTGTCGTTGGCACCTCCAGCCTGCGCCGCCGGGCGCAATTGTTGAATTTCCGCCCAGATTTGCAGGTTGTTGAATTTCGCGGCAACGTGCAGACACGGCTGAAAAAACTGGCCGACGGCGTGGCCGAAGCCACGTTTTTGGCAATGGCGGGACTGGTGCGCCTTGACCGTATGGACGTGGTGCAATCACCCGTTGAAGTAGACGAAATGCTGCCCGCCGTGGCCCAAGGGGCCATCGGTATTGAGCGGCGCGTTGATGACAGTCGCGTGGCCGACATGCTAGCTGCGTTGCATGACGTGCAAACGGGTCAGAGACTGGCGGCAGAACGGGCGTTTTTGGCTGCTTTGGATGGTTCATGCGAAACGCCGATTGGCGGTTTGGCAGTGCTGGAAGGCGGTAACATCTATCTGCGCGGCGAAATCCTGCGCCCGGACGGGTCTGAGTGTTTGGCCGATGAAGGCCACGCCCCGATCGAGGACGCCGCCGAATTGGGTCGAGCCGTGGCGGGCCGTTTACGCGCCCGTGCGCCGGATGATTTTTTCAGCTGGATGTAGGCGGCTGCTCTAGGTTCTTTTGAAGTATCTGCGCAGCAAAGGCCTGAAGGGAAATATTAGAGCACGCCCAGTTCCAATCAATACCGGATGTGCCCGATGGAGCATCTTGCGCGCGTATCTATCTGCTTCCTCCTCTTGCTCGGCTATTTGACCACCTTCTAGGTGTCCGCACGCGTGATGCCCAACTTCATGATAGAAGGTTAGCTCGGCATCAATTCTACGCCACCACAAGCTCAATCCACGTGCCGGTGTATTTGGCCAGTTCAAGACGATGCCAGAGAAGTGTAAATTGTATCGCCCCAAATAATCCATATGTGAGTGCTTGGCGATGATATCTATTCTTGACAGACCAGACAGCTCCAGACCATCTGTCTGCACCCAATGCTCGAGGTTATAAAAACCGATTTTGGATCGTCAATTTCATCAGAAATATAGACGGGAATGTTGGGGCCGACATACGCGAATACTCGATCCTTGCAGCGGTGTGACATAAACTCGACCGTTCTGCGATGGAAGGCCTGCAACTTGCTGGAACGCAGCCGTGCAATTTCTAGTTGGAAAATCTCGGGATCAATCTCATCCAACAGGGCCAGTAAAATCCCAAGATACCTCCCAATTGGGCCACGTGGTTTGTCGGCCCAAGACTTTGAGTCCAGTTTTCCCAAAATTGCGGGGACTGTAGCGTCACCCAAAATCAAAAGCTCACGCCATGCATCTCGAACGGTCTCGACGTGGTTAGTGGAATTTCCACGCAATAGTTTTTCGAGCGCTGGGATTCTTTCGCTATTCATAAGTATTGGCTACCAAGGAAAACGTATTACGAACGGGTGCAAAGGCTGCCATTTAATCTGGCAACACCTTACCCGGGTTCATGATGTTGTTTGGGTCCAGTGCCGTTTTGATCTGACGCATAGCGTTCAAGGCCACCGCATCCTTGCGCCGCGCCATTGAGGGGCGTTTGGACAGACCCACACCATGCTCGGCAGAAAAACTACCGCCAAGTGATTTCACCACGTCTTCGATTTCTTCCATGAGCTGGTTCGCCAGCTGTTTGTCATCGCGGGTGGGATACACGGAAAAATGCATGTTCCCATCACCAAGATGAGCAACGCTGGATGTATAGGCTTCGGGATCGAGCTGTGTGACACGCGGCGCAACCAATTCAAAAAACGTCGGCACCTTGTCGACCGCGACACAGATGTCACTGTCCACACGCGGCGAAATGGCAAACACCACTTCGGCCGAGGCTTCGCGGCGCTGCCACATCTCGGCGCGTTGGGCTTCGTTTTGGGCAATTACAGCGTCAAAAACGCGACCATCTTCCATCATTTCGCCAAGGCAGGTTTCCAGAATGTCAGAGACCGACATATTGGGCGAGGCCGTCGCCACCTCGACCAGAATGTTGACGTCATAATTGGTATCAAATGGGGCGCAGGCGTCGGGGAAATGGGCTTTGTGCATGTCCATGAAGGAGCCGGGCATATATTCAAACGCCTCAACCGCGCCTGCGGTTTCATTTTGCAAACGGTTTAGCAGAATCAGCGCGTCCTTGAGGCCGGGAACCGCCACCATAGCGGTTGCGTATGAATTGGGTTTTGGGAACAGTTTCAGCACCGCTTTGGTGATGATGCCCAAGGTGCCCTCGGCCCCGACAAACAGATATTTTAGATCATAACCCGAGTTGTCTTTGTGCAATTCCGACATCAGGTTCATCACTTCGCCCGTCGGGGTGACCACCTCAACGCCTAAACACAGCGCGCGGGTATTGCCGTATCGCAGTACGTTTGAGCCACCCGCGTTGGTGGACAAAGCGCCACCAATCATGGCCGAGCCACGGGCCCCGAACAGCAATGGGAAAATCAGATTGTGGTCCTCAACAGCATCCTGAACCGAGGCAATGATCGTGCCCGCACCAACAATGGCGATACGTGCGTCAGGGCGTATCTCATAGATGGTGTTCAGGCGTTCAAGCGAAATCAGAATTGCGCCCTTGGCATAGGTGCCGCCAACCAGCCCGGTGTTGCCTGACACCGGGACAATCGGGGTGTTCGCCTCATTGGCCAGCCTGACAATTGCACTGACTTGGCCTGTGTCAGCAGGGCGCGCCACGGCAATCGGGGTGGCGTTGTATTCCCCAGTGGCATCATGGGCATAACGGGTGGTGTCCGGCCCCTCCAACACATGTTCGGGGCCGATAATTTTGGAGAGTTCCGTCAGAATGTCCATTAGATTATTCCTGTTTTTCCGGCGATTGCCCACGATATTTTACGGTCAGGGCAGGGTCAATTTCGGTCTCGTCATAAACGCCTAACACAATGCCAACCCCCTTGGGGTCAGACTTGCCAGCGTCGATTTCAGCGTCCGATTTGGTCACCCGTTGGGAAGATCGCCGTGCCCAAATTCCCAGCCGTTCATACATCAAATCAATAACTTTTTTATGGTCTGGGTTGCCGCCTTGATCACAAAATTCATTCGGATCCTCCTGCAAATCAAACAGCATTGGGCGAAAGCCGCCCTCGGCGTGCATGAACTTGTAGCGCTGGTCAGTGATCATAAACAAGCGCGCATCACAGTTGGAAACCTTCAGCTGAGTGGCCATTGGGCTGGTTGAATAATTATACTCGCTGACCACGAAATCGCGCCAATCATTGGGCGTTTCACCGTGCAAATATGGCAACAGAGAATGGCCCTCGACAATATGACCCGGCACTTCACCACCTGCAATTTCGATGAAGGTTGCGGGCAGGTCTATCGCCTCGACCAACGCATCACAAGTTGTCCCGCGTGTGGTATCGGCATCCGTGGACGGGTCATAAATGATCAACGGCACCTTGACGGACTGTTCGTGAAACAGGTCCTTTTCACCCAACCAGTGATCGCCCAGATAATCGCCGTGATCCGAGGTGATCACGATCACGGTGTTGTCCATCTGCCCCGTGGCTTCAAGGTGGTCAAACAGCCGCCCCATCTGGTCATCGCACTGTTTGATCAGGCCCATATAGGCTGGGATCACCTTGTCGCGAACCTCGTCGCGGGCAAACGCCTTGCCGATGCGGTTGTTCATAAAGGCCGCATAAACTGGATGCGGATCATCCTGCTCGCAAGTGTCGCGCAAAGGCGGCGGCACGTGTTCAGGCCCGAACATATCGTGATAGGGGGCGGGCACGATGTAGGGCCAATGCGGTTTGATGTAGGAAAGATGGGCACACCACGGCCCCTCGGCTTGATCAATAAACTTGATCGCCTCAGAGGTCAGCCACGGGGTTTCGCTGTCTTCTTCGGCAATGTTGGCGGGTTTGTTGGCGTTGGTCATGAACCAACCCGAGGCAATGTCGTTGCCCTCAACTCCGGCATTTGCAAAGTCGGCCCATGGGTTATCACCGGGGTAGCCTTTGGATTTCAAATAAGCGTTATAGGGCGAGCGGTTTTTGTCGTAAAACCCGTCCGGCCCCTCGGCCCACAACCCGTCGTCCCGCTGCCAGATGTCAAAGCCACATTCGGCTTGGCGCGCGCCAATGACGCTATCAGGTGACAGGCCAAGGCGCTCCATCCCGGCCTGATCAACCCGCATATGGGTTTTACCGATCAACCAGCAGCCCATGCCAAGAGGGCGCAAATGGTCGCCCAATGTCATCTCGCCAATGCGCAAGGGAAAGCCGTTATATTGCGCCCCGTGGCTTGACGGGTAGCGGCCCGTATAGGTGCTCATCCGTGAAGGGCCGCAAACTGGCGATTGCACGTAAGCACGGGTAAACCGCACGCCTTTTTCGGCGATCCGATCAATGTGTGGGGTTGTTAGGTGGGGGTGGCCCGCGCAGCTGAGGTAATCAAACCTCAGCTGGTCGAACATGATGAAGAGAATGTTTTTTGTCATGCCCACATGGGACAGATAAATACCCTAGTCGTCAAGCCAGATAGGGTTTGACCATGCTCTTTTTCTGGCGTGATCAATCACGGTTATGCGGATCCACGGGCTGTCTTTGAGCCGATCAAAATTGACCGTTCCGGTCGTCAAGTTTTCACCGCACAGGGCAGAGGCAGCAGCGCCGCGGCCTTGGACGGTGATTGTTGCAACTTCTGAACAATCCACCTCGACCGTCAGGCCATTTATGCGAATGTCATGGATTTCCGGGCCAGTCGAGGAATAGAAAGTTCCCGCTTTCAAGGCCTCCAACAGCGCCTCGGGGGTGTTTTCCTGCGCTTTGACCATCACCCAGCCGCCGAAATGATCGGGCGTATGAAAATGTGCGTCGTCGGTGGCGATCAACGACAGTTTGCGCCCCTCGTTCAACAAATGCTCAAGGGATAAATGCCCATCCCCGCGATCATTCTCGATGGCGCAGCCGTGGTTGTAGACTTCGACCGCATGGGCGGCTGTTATAGTTCGTGCATCAGCTTCGGTTAGGCCGGACCAATGCGGGTGGGCGATGGCGACAAAGGCACCAGCATCGCGGGCGCGTTGCGCAATGCTGGCACCACTTTCCTGCCCCTCAGCGGGGGTGAAATGCGGCGCGTGTGGCGGGGCGAAATCAGTCGGCAAGCCAGCGGCAACGATATGCCAAAGATCGCCGTTTGCCATCGCTCCCGAATGTAATTCTGCCCCTAGAATGGTGGTAAAACTGTCATTGCGGTAGGCGGTTGTGTCCGTGATCGGATAATCATATTGCCCGATAAAATGGTCGGTCAGTGCGATGAAATCATAGCCCTCGGCTTGATAGCGCTCACACACTTCTTGGGGGTCTAGCGCCCCATCAGAGCGGGTGGAATGGGTGTGCAGATTCCCACGGAGGAATTTTCCAGGATCGGTGAAAAAACTGGTTTGCATGGTGTTGGCCTTCGTTCTGTTTACACGCGACTGATTAGACCAGTTTTGTAATCCTTATGCGTCATTTCTATCATGCCAGCGACAAAATTTCAGAAATCTACGCCAATAATCCGGACCCTATCGCAACCCGTCTTCCCCAATCACGTCTTTCAGTTCAAGTCCGCCAAGGCGAGAATGAATGCGCGGCCCCTTGGCCATCGCCAGAGCGAACATAATTTCATTGGCCTTTGGTCCGTCTGGCACGCGAACTTCCATGGCATCGAAATGTCCACGCACATAGGCGGCATTGATATGGGCGATCGGAATGTCCACAGCCGTGCCAACCCCGCCGACCTTTTTCGAGGAGGGCACAATCGCGCGGGCTTCGCCCAGTCGTTCGCGCATCACATAGCCACCAGGCACATGCCAGAGGGCGGCGTGTTCCAACTCGCCCGCCTCACCGACAAGCGCGGATTTACCATAAGCATCAATGCCATCCTTGCCCCCCAAGGCGTCGATCAACTTGTCTGTCATCATCAGGCCAAGTGGTTTCAACACCTCCATCGCGGGCTGAATGTCCTCAACGTATTTGCCCGCAAACGGGTTGTTGACCAGCGCGATTATGGCGGCGCGCACGCGCGGGGTGTCCGCCACAGGGCCGCCATCGTGGCTAATTTCCTCGATAAATATCATGGTCTTACGCAGTTTGAAGTCGAGCATGGTGTTCTCCTGTGGGGGCGAGCGTTTCGCCTGCATAACAATTATGGCCGCGTAAAAACAAGGCGGCGGCGATGATTTTTCCGGTGCGGATCATGTCATGGGCGAGGGACTGTCCGCTGGCCAGTGCAGTTAGTATTTCGGTATTGGTGAGTGGCCCAACTGCGGTGGTGACACCCAACTGCCCAAGGTCGCTATCTGGGCTAAGCATATTAGCCGGTTGACGCGTGATCATAGGGTGATCGGGCAGGTTAACCGCATTTGCAATCAATGTGGCCGCAACATCCGCCTGCACGGCGCTGCGGGCGATGACGGTGACGGCGTCCGCAATGCCAAGTGAGTGACTGCGCCCTTGCCAGCCGGATGTCGCCAGCCCCCGTGCCGGTTGATCCGCCGTTAACATCACTTGTCCCGCGTCGGCCCCCGCGTGGATGGCACAGTTTAGATGCTGCCCTCCGCCAAGGTGGATGGAGATGTCGCCACCGTTGTTCACGTAGGCTTTGTCCAGTCGCAGACCGTCACACATGGCGCGGCAAATCTCGTCGGACACGGCCCCCGCTACCGCCGCCATCGGGGTGACGAATGTATCGGTATGACGGGCAACTGCACCAACCATATCGCAGGCGATTTTGCCCTTGGGACGAGCACTGGAAAGGGGCGCGCGCAGCAAAGGCAGTTCATCCGCCAATTCGCTTAACACGGTTTGAAACCGCGCGGTTGCCTGCCCATAGGCCGCGCGTTGATCCGGCCCCCACACCTGAATGATCAAATCAATCGGGCCATGGTTCAGATGCAACCGACCATCTGGCAAAAGGCTGGCCTGTGGCATCTAGCGTGGCCTCCACGGCAGGTCATTTTTTGGCGCAATTGCGCGGCTATCACCGCCATATTCGCCGCCTCTACTCAGAATATCGGCAGCACTGCGGATGCTGCCAGTGTGGCCGCCCAAGCGGGCAAATTCGTCGCGGCTCATGGTGAATTCCAGCGGCGCGACGAGGGCGGGTGTGGGCACGTAGCCGAATGAATTTTCGGGCAAAGTCAGCACGTCTACCATCATGGTGATGCCACCACCCGGCCAAATATAGGTTTGCGCCCCGCCGCAAGTTAGTTGGGTGTCGTTTGCGCTGACTGATTGGGTCAATCGGATCGGGTTGTTGGTGACGCCAGAGCGCAGGCTGCCGCCCGCGCCCCCCATGAACAATACGGTGCAAAGGGCGGCTTCGCAGTTCTCGTCAATCAGCGCGACCGAGCGTTTCAAATTATCGGGTAGGGGCTGTTCTTGCGGCACCAGATCATTGTCCAGCACGTAATAGCCAAACTGCTCGCCGGTTGTTGAAACCATCAACAGGCGCAGACCGGTTTTGGCCCCCTTCTTTTCATTCCACGGCCCCAGAATATCCAGAGGATTTTCAATGTTGGTGCCCCCCCAGCCAAGGCCCGGTGCCGCCACCTGAAAATAGCGCCCGGGGGTGGAGCGGCGACCCAGTATCTTGATACCCGTGCCCTCCCAGCCCAGAATTTTGCCAGCCTGATGTTCGGACACAACACCGGTGATGTGGTCGTCAACCACGACCACTTCGTCGACCAGTCCGTGCCATTGCGACGCGAACATTCCGATGGTCGCCGATCCACAACCAACCCGCATCCGTGCCTCGGTTTGGCCGTCCACAATCGGCGCTTGCCCTGCCTGTACAACAACGGTTGAACCTGCGTCGATCGTTAACTCCACTGCCTCGCGGTTGCATAGTTTTAACAACGCATCACACGTCAAGCGCCCCTCGGATTTGGTGCCACCTGTCAGGTGGTGAACCCCGCCAAGCGACAGCATCTGCGAGCCATATTCGCTGGTCATAACATGGCCGATGGCCTCGCCCCCTGCGCGCACGATTGCGGCCTCGGTGCCTAAGTGGCGGTCTGTGTCAATCTTCACCTTGACGCCGCAGTAGGAAAAAATTGCCTCGGTCACTACGGTGATCATATCGGCCCCTTTGACCTGTTGGCTGACGATAAAGGGCGCGGGTTTGTAGTCAGGATAGGTGGTGCCAGACCCGATGGCGGTGACGAATTTGCCGCTCTCATCCGTCAAATCATCGCTCCAGTCGGCCCCCAGAAACGGTTTTACCTCGTCGCCCGCTTTGATGCGGTGGTCTAAAATCGTCAGCGGGTCACAACGGATGATTTTGCCTTCCAGATTGGCGTAGCGGTCACAGGCCCCCAGTCGTCCTTCGGCGACGTAACACATCACTGGGCAAGCATCGCAGCGAATTTTGACAGGGCTTTCAGTCATGGCTTTGCCTCGTTTATGGCGTTCAGGACGCGGTAAGGCAGGGCTGGCAATTTGGTGATGCGCGCGCCTGTCGCATCGCGGATGGCGTTCAGAATGGCCGGTGCGGTTGGGATCAAAACATGCTCGCCCAGCCCCTTGGCCCCGAAGGGCCCGTGCGGGTCAGGATCCTCAATCAGAACTGAGTTGATTTCAGGCATGTCGCCAATGGTCGGGATCAGATAATCATGCAGATTTTCGGTGCGCCCCGGAATATATTCTTCCATCAAGGCAAGGCCAAGACCCTGCGCAATGCCGCCCTCGATCTGTCCTGTGGCCAGCACCGGATTGATCACCCGTCCCAAATCATGCGCCGCATGAATATGGCGCACCCTTACAGTGCCAAGACGTGTATCAACTTCGACCTCGGCCATTTGCGCGCCGTAGCCATAAACTGCATATGGTGTGCCTTGGCCGTTTTCATCCAGCGGGCCTGTGGGCGGATCATAAGTGGAAATTGCGCTGATCGCGTAGCCGTGTGCATCGGTCGCAAGCCCGCCAAGATCAAGCTGCGATTGTCCTGAGATGATCTGGCCCTCAGTCAGACTAAGCGGTGCGTCTGTGCCGACATTCAGCCGTTTCAAAATGTCTGCGCGCAGTAGGCGACCGGTTTGTTCAGCCGCTTTGCCACTGACATAGGTCTGGCGCGAGGCCGATGTTTTTCCGGCGTCTGGCGTTATGGCAGTGTCAGGCCCAATCAGGGTGATTTGCGAAAGTGGCAAGCCCAATGCGTCCGCGAAAATCTGGGCAATAACGGTGTTGGCCCCTTGGCCGACGTCGGTTGCACCCTGATGCAGAACCAACTGCCCTTCTGGCGTGATCCCGGCCAAAATTGTCGATGGATTGGGCAAGGATGTGTTGCCGCAGCCATACCAGCAACTGGCCACACCCACCCCGCGTTTGACGTGGTCGTGGGTCGCGTTCCATTTCGTGTTTTCAGCCAGCGCCTGTTGCCAAGGTTCAATCAGTGCAGTCAGACATTGGTCAATACCAACTGCGCTCAACACTTGGCCGGTTTGGCTCCGGTCCCCATCAACCAGTGCATTGCGCCTGCGAAATTCCAGCCTGTCGATGCCTGACTTGAGCGCCAGATCATCAAACAGGATTTCCTGAATAATTGCAGCTTGCGGCACGCCAAAGCCGCGAAATGCGCCCGAGGGCGGACCGTTGGTGTGGATTGCACGAGCCTCAGCAAAATAGGCAGGCATTTTGTAGGGGCCAGAGGCATGCACGGGCACGCGGTTGGCCACCGTCGGCCCCCATGACGCATAGGCCCCCGTGTTGAAATCACCATCAAAATGCATCGCCGTCAGCTGGCCATTTTTGTCGCAGCCAATCCGTGCGGTCATTTTGGCGGGGTGGCGTTTGGTGGTCGATGTCATGGACTCGTTGCGCGAATAGGTCATCCGGCAGGCTCGGCCCGTTTTCATCGCGGCCAAGCCAATCAACGGCTGCATGGACACATCAAGTTTTGAGCCAAAGCCGCCCCCCGTGGCCGACGGGATGATGCGCACCCGCTCCATTGGCAGGGCAAGGATTTTCGCAACCTCTTCTTGGTCCATCACTGGCGCTTGGGTGCAGGCGCGGATGTTCAGCGTGCCCGCGTCCATCCATGCAACCCCCGCTTCGGGCTCGATATAGGCGTGCTCGATATAGGCGGTTTCGATTGTGGTCTCAGCCACATGGGCGGAATTTTCCAGCCCCGCGGCCCAGTCATCATGGCGCACAAGTCCGGTGATCAACAGGTTGCCTTCGCGCCCCTCGTGTAACTGCGGCGCATCAGGTTGTTTGGCTCTCTCAGGGTCCATCACCTCGGCCCGCGGAGTCCATGTGATGGGGAAGCTGGCCAAATCGCAGGACTCAACCGCTGCCGCTTCACCAACAATCAGCGCCACGGCTTCGCCGCGAAACCGTGTGTGACCTTGGGTCAATGCAGGTTGGTCCGCAAAGGGCGGTATCACACCAAAACGGTTTTTTCCGGGGATATCATTGACCGTCAAAACCTTCACAATGCCGCTGTTTTGATCAACCCACGTCGAGGTGTCAGCAATGTTAAAATCAGCCCTGTGATGTGGCGAACGAATGGCACACACACTCAGGCAATCTGCGGGAGCAAAATCCGCCCCGAACATCTCGGTCCCGTCGATTTTTGGCTGCCCATCTAGCCGGATAACCGCGCTGCCAACGGCATTTCCAGCGGTTGGATTCACGGCGTTTGGCAACGGATCATTGGCGTGAATCACCGCTTGAACAATCTTGGTGTAGCCGGTGCAGCGGCACAAAACGCCGCCCAAGGCATCCTCGACCTGTTGCTTGGTCGGGTGCGGGTGATCGCGCAGCAGGGCGGTTGCGCTGATCAACATTCCTGGTGTGCAAATCCCGCATTGAGCGGCCCCGTAATGTAAAAACGCATCTTGCACGTTCCGAACGTTCAAGCCTTCGACTGTGGTGATTTCCTTACCGTCAGCCTGTGCCACTGTGGTCAGGCAGGAACAGGTCGGTGCGCCATCCAGCAGCACGGTGCAAGCGCCGCAATCGCCCGCGTCACATCCCACTTTGGTGCCACGCAGGCCCAGATCGTCGCGCAACACTTCACTGAGGCGCCGCGCTGGATTGGCGCTTGTTTCCCGTGAGGCACCATTGACATGCAAAGTGGTCATGCGGAAGCCTTTCGTGCCGCGCCCAGAACGGTGCGGTTGATCATTTCAATAGCGGCGGTGCTGCGGTATTCGGCGTCGGCGCGGATGTCGTCAATTGGGGTCAGCAGGTCGGCGACTTGTTGTTCCAACACGGCTTGCCAAGCGGCGGGATTATCATAGGGTTGTCCGCGTAATGCGTCCTCTAGTACAGGCATCCGACAGGCAACGGGGCTGCATGAGCCGACACTGATTGCAGCCTCATTGACCACGCCATTTGATATGGTGAGCCGTGCCGCGACCATACAGATCGAGATCACCAGATATTTGCGCGCGCCCAGCTTTTGAAATGCTGATGCCCCTTGCACGGCGGAGGACGGGATGTGGATCGCGGTCACCATCTCGCCCGACTGCAATGCGGTTCTGCGTACCCCCGTGATGAACTCGGCCAAGGGCATCTCGCGCATCCCGTTTTGTGATCCGATCTCGACACGGGCGTTCAATACCAACAGCGGTGGCACCCCGTCAGCCGCCGGAGAGGCGTTGCACAGGTTGCCTGCAACCGTGGCGCTGTTTTGAATTTGCAGTGAACCAACCTCGCGCGCGGCTTGTTGTAGGGCCGTGAAGGCCGCAGGCAACGGGGCGTTGGCGACCTCGGACCATGACGTGGTCGCGCCGATCCGCCAGCCGTCGCCGTCTTGGCTAATGCCGCCCAGTTGCCTGATCGCGGTGATGTCGAGCACATCACCGCGCAGTTCGCGTCCCGTTTCAAGCGCAAAAACATCCGTGCCGCCCGCCAGTATCGGCATGTTCGATTTGGCAAGAATGCCGAGCGCGTCGGTCAAAACTGTGGGCCTGTGGTATGCCATAACGCCTCTGGGGTTGGATTTGGAAATTCATTCGTATACAAATGGATTTTGCGGGCATTTCGCTTTACTGTCAAATCATTTTGCGTCAATTTCATGGTGTGACCAAACCAGATAAATCCTCGCCCGATGCAGGCCAAAACCCAAGTGCAGCCCCTTATCGTCTCGATGATCAGGTCGGGCATTTGCTGCGCCGTGCCACGCAACGGCATCTTTCGATCTATGGGCAGGCCATAAACGCGCTGACACCAATGCAATTCGCGACCCTTGCAAAGCTGACCGAGGCTGGTGCCTTGTCGCAAAACGCATTAGGGCGGCTGACGGCGATGGATGGGGCAACCATAAAAGGGGTGGTGGATCGGCTGAAAAACCATGGGATGGTGCAGACGGAAAACGACAAAACTGATAGGCGTCGTACAATTGTATCTTTGACGCCGCAGGGGCGGAATCTGTTGGCTGATTTAACCGAAACCGCGCGCAACGTCACCGACGAAACGTTGAGCCCGCTGACAGACAGCGAGCAAGCAATTTTCCTGCATTTATTGCGAAAGCTGACGTAGCGCTAAACCCCGATAAACCGTTGTAGCAAACTGCCATCGGCTTTCAACTCGGCAGGGGTCACCGTCATCGCGCTGCGCCCGTTCTCGATAAAAACGATTTTGTCGGCAACTTCCAGAACAGCATCGACTCGTTGCTCGACCAAAATGATCGCCACACCCTGTTCTTTCAAGCGCACCACAACATCGCGGATCAGGGAAATCATTGAGGGCTGCAATCCTTCTGTCGGCTCGTCCAGCAGCAACACTTTGGGCTCTAGGCACAGGGCGCGGGCCGTGGCCAGCATTTGTTGCTCGCCCCCTGACAAGGTCTCGGCCCGTTGATAAAGTCGTTCGCGCAGCAAAGGGAACATCTCCAACACATGTTCGCGCACTTCCGCGCCCTTGCCGCGGGTCATCAAGCCGATTTGCAGGTTTTCCCCCACCGTCATTTCTGAAAACAGCCGTCGCCCTTGCGGGATATATCCGATCCCCAATTTGGGCACGCGGTACGCAGGCAAACCGCTGATTTCATAGTTTTCCAGCTGCATTGAGCCAGAGGTCATCTGCACCAGCCCCATGATGGATTTCATCACCGTGGTTTTGCCTGCCCCGTTGCGCCCGAGCAGGCACAGGATTTCACCGGCCCGCGCCTCAAGCGACAGATCGCGCAGCACCTGAACCTTGCCATAAGAGGCGTTGATATTGGTTAATTTCAGCATCATCCCCCCAGATACGCGGCTTGCACCGCTGGATTAGCGTGGATTTCGTCGGGTGTGCCTTCGGCGATGATTTCACCGAAATTCAGCACGGTTATATCGTCGGCCAGCGCCATCACCACCGAGATGTTATGCTCGATCAACAGCACGGTCGTGTTGGCGGACA
>Ga0209345_10001004_pt1 | contig 36065 bp, 28 predicted proteins | sample Cruoilmetagenom7_FD_187294 | JGI IMG/M metagenome (GOLD analysis project Ga0209345, IMG submission 187294) | Oil polluted marine microbial communities from Coal Oil Point, Santa Barbara, California, USA - Sample 7 (SPAdes) (version 2) | ecosystem: Environmental > Aquatic > Marine > Oil seeps ...
TACTTTTAGGTTTTGTCACCTTGTTTGCTGCGATCGGCGCCAATTGGGCGCATGATCTGGCGTATCAGGTACATGCCGTACTAATCATGTTGATCGCTGCCGGGATGTTTATCTGGGTACTGCGTAATATTGACGAAGCGCCGCGCGCGGCTGAACCCGAAGGCATCTATTTCGATGGCGTCATACGGGCGGGCGTGATTGCCACCGCTTTCTGGGGCATCGCAGGCTTTCTGGTCGGGACGTTTATCGCGTTCCAACTGGCATTCCCTGAACTGAACTTCGACTGGGGCCAACCTTTTACCAACTTCGGCCGACTGCGCCCGCTGCACACCAGCGCGGTGATCTTTGCATTTGGTGGCAACGCGTTGATCGCGACATCGCTTTATGTGGTGCAGCGTACCAGCGGTGTACGCCTCTGGGGCGGTAACGCGGGCTGGTTCGTTTTCTGGGGATATCAGTTGTTTATCGTTCTGGCGGCCACCGGCTATTTGCTGGGGGCGACACAGTCCAAAGAATATGCAGAGCCTGAGTGGTACGTGGATATCTGGCTGACGATCATCTGGCTGACCTATCTGGCTATCTATCTGGGAACGATCTTCAAGCGCCGTGAGAAGCACATCTATGTGGCCAACTGGTTCTTCCTGAGCTTTATCATCACCGTAGCGATGCTGCATGTGGTCAATAACCTCAGTATTCCTGTCAGCATCTGGGGCAGCAAATCTGTCCAGGTATTCTCTGGCGTGCAAGATGCAATGACTCAGTGGTGGTATGGCCACAACGCCGTTGGCTTCTTCCTGACAGCGGGCTTCCTTGGTATGATGTATTACTTCGTTCCGAAGCAGGCTGGCCGTCCTGTCTATAGCTACAAGCTGTCGATCATCCACTTCTGGGCACTGATCTTCTTGTATATCTGGGCCGGACCACACCACCTGCACTACACAGCGCTTCCCGACTGGGCCGCGACACTGGGTATGGTGATGTCGATCGTGCTGTGGATGCCTTCATGGGGCGGTATGATCAACGGTCTGATGACGCTGCAAGGCGCGTGGGACAAGCTGCGCACCGATCCGATCATGCGCATGTTCGTTCTGTCGCTCGGCTTTTACGGCATGTCGACATTCGAGGGTCCGATGATGTCGATCCGCGCGGTGAACAGCCTGTCGCACTACACTGACTGGACCATCGGTCACGTACACTCCGGTGCGCTGGGCTGGAACGGCATGATCACCTTTGCCTGTATCTACTTCCTGACGCCACGTCTGTGGGGCCGTAAAGAGATGCACTCAATGTCCGCGATCAACTGGCACTTCTGGCTCGCGACACTTGGCATCGTTCTTTATGCGGCGTCCATGTGGGTGTCCGGCATCATGGAAGGCCTGATGTGGCGCGAAGTCGACGATCAGGGTTTCCTCGTGAACTCCTTTGCCGACACCGTAAGCGCCAAGTTCCCGATGTATGTGGTCCGCGGTTTGGGCGGGGTCCTGTTCCTGAGCGGCGCGGTTATCATGTGCTGGAACATGTTCATGACGATCCGCGGGGCAAAACCAGCCACCGCGGCCGTCCCTAACGCAACACCTGCAGAATAGGATCAGATCATGGCCTTTCTTGACAAACATGCCATTCTGGAAAAAAGCCCGACCTTGCTTTTGACCTTTTCCCTGTTCGTTGTGACCATCGGGGGTATCGTAGAAATTGCGCCGCTTTTCTGGCTCGAAAATACCATCGAGGAGGTAGAGGGCGTGCGCCCCTACAGCCCGCTGGAACTGACCGGACGTGATATCTATGTCCGCGAGGGGTGCTACGTCTGCCACAGCCAGATGATCCGGCCCATGCGCGACGAAGTAGAGCGTTACGGCCACTATTCGCTGGCGGCGGAATCGATGTATGACCACCCGTTCCAGTGGGGGTCCAAACGAACGGGCCCCGATCTGGCACGTGTTGGCGGGCGTTACTCTGACGCGTGGCACGTTGATCACTTGCGCGACCCGCAATCGGTTGTGCCAGAAAGCATCATGCCAAAGTACGCCTTCCTAGCGGATACGAAGATCAAAGCTGACCACATTGGCGATCTTCTTTCTACGCACCGCTTTGTCGGTGTGCCGTATTCGGATGCACAAATTGAAGCCGCCTATGCAGACTTCAAGGTTCAGGCAGATCCTGATGGCGACACGGATGGTCTGATGGAGCGTTACCCCGGTGCCGTTGTGTCAAACTTTGACGGTCAGCCCGAGCTGACCGAAATGGACGCGCTGATTGCATATCTTCAGATTCTGGGCACGATGGTCGATTTCTCGACCTTCACCCCGGACGCAAGCCGATAGGAGGAAAATCATGGATACCTATTCGTTTTTGCGTGAAATCGCAGACAGCTGGGTGATGCTGGGAATCTTCGCTTTCTTCATCGGTGCCGCCATCTGGGCTTTCTTGCCCAGCCAACGCGGGGCGCGTGACGATGCCAGTATGATCCCTTTCCGTAACGAAAAGCCTGCCAAGACCTGCGCAGGCACATGCGCAGATTGCAAAAGCAAGCAATCTTCCTTTGAGTCGAAAGGGGCCTGAAATGTCTGACAAGAATAGCAAGGTAGACGAAGCCACAGGCGTTGAGACCACTGGTCACAGCTGGGATGGCATCGAAGAATTGAACAATCCGCTGCCGCGTTGGTGGCTGTGGACGCTCTATGCAACCATTGTCTGGGCAATTGGCTACACCATTGCTTATCCTGCCTGGCCGATGATTTCAGGCGCAACAACGGGTGTTCTGGGCTGGTCGACACGTGGCAATGTGGCAGAAGAAATCAAACTGCATGAGGCCAAGAATGATGGCCTGGTGGCAGATCTTCTGGCGACAGAGCTTGCCGCGCTCGCCCCCGAAGACGATCTGCACCGCTATGCTGTTTCACGCGGCGGGGCGGTGTTCCGCGCACAGTGCAGCCAGTGTCACGGCTCTGGTGCGGCTGGTGCAAAGGGGTATCCGAACCTTCTGGATGATGACTGGCTTTGGGGCGGCGACGTGGACAACATCGCATTGACCGTCGCGCATGGTATCCGCAACGAAACTGACGGCGATGCGCGCTACTCAGAAATGCCGGCGTTTGGCGAGATACTGGAAGACGAAGAAATCGGCGATGTGGTCGAATACGTCGTCAGCCTGTCTTCGTCGGAATTTGACGCGGGCATGGCGGAACGCGGAAGCGTTTTGTTTGCTGACAACTGTTCCGCCTGTCACGGCGAGATGGCCGAAGGTAACCGTGATATGGGCGCGCCCAACCTTGGCGATGCGATCTGGCTTTATGGCGGCGACCGCGTCACGCTGGAAAATACTGTGCGTTATTCCCGTTACGGTGTGATGCCTGCTTGGGGCCAACGCCTGAACGAAGCCGATGTGCGTGCGGTTTCCGTTTATGTTCACAGCCTTGGTGGCGGTGAGTAATATCAGGATACCGCGCAGGCGGTTCAGGCGCGAAGTGGCACTGTTCGCAAACTAAGCCGCTTCCGGGGCGTGTTCTTGATGCAGATCAAGGCACGCCCTTTTCCATTGTCCTAGGAAGAGGCTAGCGAACAGGAAAGACTCTCTCATGACCGAACCCGCCCCGATTCTATATGCTCCGCGTGAGCCTATTTTCCCGCGCCGTGTGACCGGCGTTTTTCGCCGTTTTAAATGGGCGATCATGATAGTCACGCTTGGTATTTACTATCTGACACCATGGATCAGATGGGACCGGGGACCGAACCTGCCTGATCAGGCGGTTCTGGTGGATATCGCCAGTCGCCGGTTCTATTTTTTCTGGATCGAGATTTGGCCGCACGAATTCTATTTCGTTGCGGGCCTTCTCATCATGGCGGGTCTGGGGCTATTTCTGTTTACATCCGCGCTGGGCAGAGTGTGGTGCGGGTATACCTGCCCACAGACTGTCTGGACTGATCTGTTCATTCTGGTTGAGCGCTGGATTGAGGGCGATCGCAATGCGCGCGTGCGTTTGCACCACGCCAAATGGGACGTGCGCAAGTGGCGTCTTAGGTTAACCAAATGGCTGGTCTGGCTGGGCATCGCGGTGGCAACGGGGGGCGCTTGGGTTTTCTACTTTACCGATGCGCCGACATTGCTGCGTGACCTGTTCATGCTTTCGGCCCACCCTGCCGCCTATATCACCATCGTAATCCTCACCCTGACAACATTCGTCTTTGGTGGCTTCATGCGTGAGCAGGTCTGCATTTATATGTGCCCCTGGCCGCGCATTCAGGCGGCCATGATGGACCCGGACACGATCACTGTCGCTTACCGCGACTGGCGCGGTGAACCGCGCGGCAAAGGAAGCGCGCGCAAGCGTGACCGCGTTGCTGCCGAAAAGGCCGAGCGCGAGGCGCAAGCGGCTGGCCCAGGGACAGTACGCTACAAAGCCACGCCATATCCCAATGCACCCATCCAGTTGTCCGGTGGCACAGCCCAGCTTGCAAGCCCGACGCAAGAGCACGGCGACTGCATTGATTGCATGGCCTGTGTTAACGTCTGCCCGATGGGCATCGACATCCGCGATGGCCAGCAAATGGAATGCATCACCTGTGCGCTGTGCATTGATGCATGTGATGACGTGATGGACAAAATCGGTAAGCCGCGCGGACTGATTGACTATATGGCGCTGTCTGACGAAGCGGCAGAGCGGGCAGGGGAGGCACCAAAATCCATCTGGCGCCATGTCTTCCGTCCGCGGACAATTCTTTATACGGCTCTTTGGTCTCTTATCGGCATCGGATTGGTGTATGCGCTGTTCATCCGTAGCGACATCGAGCTGACGGTCAGCCCGGTACGCAACCCCACCTATGTTGTGCAGTCCGATGGGGCGATCCGGAACATTTATGATGTGCGCCTGCGCAACAAACTGGGCGAAGATCGCACCTTCCACCTGAGCCTCACCAGTGACGCGACTTTGCGGATTGAATTGCAGGGGCGGGCGGGCGAGTTGACCGTGCCCGTGCCTGCCGATACCACAATCTTGCAACGCGTCTATGTTTCGGCCCGCGCACAAGATCCTTCAGCAACAATGCACACCACGGATCTGCGCATCTGGGTCGAAGATCTGAATAGCGGCGAACGCGCAAGCCGCGCCACCACATTCAACGGGAGAGTACAATGATAACCGAGATCAAGGGATGGCACGTTCTCACCGCGTTTCTGTTGGCGTTCGGCGTCATTATCGCGGTTAATCTGACGCTGGCCTATCAGGCCGTGCGGACGTTCCCGGGGCTAGAGGTCAAGAATTCCTATGTTGCAAGCCAGACATTTGACGCAGACCGCGCCGATCAGGTGGCGCTGGAATGGGATGTGTCGGCAACCTTGGTTGGAAATGAACTGAGCCTGATCATCCTCAAAGACGGCAGGGCCATATCGCCAAAGATCGACGAAGCGATCTTTGGGCGTGCGACCCATGTTGGTCAGGACCAGACGCCGGATTTCGCCTTTGACGGTAAATCCTTGCACGCCACGGTCATAGGTGGGGAGGGCAACTGGAACCTGCGGATCAAGGCACGCTCTGATGACGGCACGCTTTTCCAGCAACGCGTTATCGTCGAGACGAAATCATGACATCCGCTTGCCCAGCTTGCGCTGCGGGTCCCGCCGCCTCTGCCGTTGCAGAAGGTCCAGCGCTGCAATTTTCACTTCCGACAATCCATTGCGCAGCCTGTATCGGTAAGATCGAGCGGGGCCTAAGCGATGTCATCGGCGTTCAGGCTGTACGGGTGAACCTATCGCTCAAGCGGCTGTCTGTCACTGGCCCTGCCGATCCTGACCGTATACTCAGCGCGATTGCCGATCTTGGGTATGAGGCCTATCCGTTGGATATGGGCGCGCTGAACAAAGCGCGCGATGATCAGGGGCGTGGTCTGTTGACCCGCATGGCCGTTGCGGGCTTTGCGATGATGAACGTTATGTTGTTGTCGATCGCGGTTTGGTCCGGTGCGGAAGATTCCACGCGCGACATGTTCCATATGATTTCGGCGGCAATTTCGCTGCCTGTTGTTGCCTATGCCGGCCAGCCGTTTTTTCTGAACGCTTGGGCGGCGCTGCGTGTGGGTAAGTTGAATATGGATGTGCCGATCTCGCTCGCCATCTTGTTGGCTGCGGGCATGTCGCTGTATGAAACTTTCAACAGTGGCGCACATGCCTATTTTGATGCGGCTCTTTCACTGACGTTTTTTCTGCTGATTGGTCGTTACATGGACCACCGGACGCGCTCTGCTGCGCGTTCTGCCGCAAAAGAGCTGACAGCGCTGGAGGTGCACACCGCAGAGCGGATGCGCGACGGCAAAGTGCAAACCGTGCGCGCAGTTGATTTGGCTGTAGGGGATACAGTGTTGGTGCCTGCGGGCGCACGGGTGCCAGTAGACGGCACACTCCAGAGCGACAGTGCCTTGTTGGACCGATCAATCCTCACGGGTGAAACAGCTGCTGTTTCAGCGGAAACAGGCATGGCGTTACAGGCGGGTGAGATCAACCTCTCCGCCCCGTTCCAGATGCGCGCCACAGCGGTGGGTGAGGATACCTCTTTGCGCCGTATGGCGGCGATGGTCGAGACGGCAGAGAATGCGCGCAACAGTTACACCGCGCTGGCAGATCGTGCCGCCGCCATCTATGCGCCTGCGGTGCATCTGCTGGCATTGGCGGCCTTTCTTGTCTGGTTGGCGATCTCGGGCGACGTACGTTATAGCCTGAACATCGCGATTGCCGTGCTCATTATCACCTGTCCTTGCGCGCTGGGCCTCGCGGTGCCTGCTGTGTCCACAGCGGCTATTAGCAGGCTTTTCTCGCATGGATTTTTGGTCAAACATGCCACCGCGTTGGAGCGTCTGGCAGAGGTGGACCAGATTGTATTCGACAAGACCGGCACACTGACCCAGCCGTCAGTAATTCTGCCCGAGTGTTTGAGCCATGATGATCGTATGGTGATCAAGGCGCTTGCACAGGCCTCTCATCACCCGATGTCCAAGGCTCTTGCTGCGACCCTCAAAGAAACCGAAGCTGCAGAGCTGCACGGCATTTCAGAGATGTCCGGCGACGGGATCAGTGCGCAATTGGGCGACCAGACAGTCCGGCTTGGCCGTGGCGCATGGCTGGGGGCGGATTTTGCCGGACTTGGTTATCGCTGGGGGGATGACGCTGCCGTAAAGTTTGATGCCTCGGAAACATTGCGCAGCGGTGTGAAGGAAGCTTTGGAAGGTTTGAACCTACCAAGCGAGATCATGACGGGCGATACCGAAGGGCCCGCGAAAAAGCTTGGTGCCCAGCTGGGTCTGCCCGTCACATTCCAGGCACGCCCTGCTGATAAGCAACGGCGACTGGCGCAACTGGGGGCGCAAGGCCATCACGTACTGATGATTGGTGATGGGTTGAACGATACGGCCGCCTTGGCGTCGGCTCATGCCTCAATCGCTCCGGCGACCGCGCTAGAAGCCTCACGGTCTGCTGCGGATGTTGTGGTGCTGAAGGAAAGCTTCGCCGAACTGCCGCTGGTGTTGGTGGTTGCACGCGCAACCCGCCTGCTGTCACAGCAGAATTTTGCAATCGCGGCCGTCTATAATATGATTGCCGTACCGATTGCCCTTGCAGGCTATGCCACGCCGCTGGCAGCTGCTTTGGCGATGTCGGCGTCGTCGATCACGGTCTTGCTAAATGCTCAACGTATGAGGTGGATGTCATGAATGTTCTGGTTATCCTGATACCGGTTTCGCTGATCCTGGGCGCGCTTGGACTGGTGGCGTTCCTGTGGACGGTACGATCCGACCAGTATGACGATGACAAGGGCAACGCCGCAAGGATACTGCTGGACGACGACTAAACAGATTTAACGCCGTTTGCCGGTTTTCTCTGGCCGCTTGTTACCACGGGCACCTGTCAGCGTCGGTGTGTTTTCTCGGTTTTCTTCAGATAGTTTGCGCCAACGCTCCAACCGGTCTGCATCAAGCGTACCTGCCTTTACAGCCTCTTGTACCTTGCAGCCGGGTTCGTGCAGGTGGGTGCAATCCCTGAACCGGCACTGAGGTGCAAGTTCGGTTATTTCGGCAAACAGCACATCAAGTCCTGAGGCGACATCGCTTACGTGCAGTGTTCGCATTCCGGGCGTATCAATGACCCAGCCGCCCGCTGCAATCGCGTGCAGCGAACGGGAAGTGGTTGTATGACGGCCCTTTGCGTCTCCTTCACGAATACCGCCGGTCAATTGCGCCTCTTCCTGCGGTTTGGCCGCAAGTGTGTTCAGCAGGGTTGATTTCCCCACCCCGGACGACCCGACAAGAGCCACTGTCTGTCCTTCGCCGCACCATGGTGCCAGCGATGTGACGGCTGACTGCGTCTTGGCGTTGAGCGTTACGACATCCAGATCACGTTGCAAGGCAGCGGCTTGTTCTTGAAATGGGCCGGGGTCCTCAACCTGATCGGCTTTGGTCAGCACGATAACGGGCCTTGTGTCGGCTTCGTTTGCCAAGGCCAGATAACGTTCAAGGCGCGCAGGATTGAAGTCATCATTGCATGAGGTCACGATGAACAGCGTGTCCAAATTGGCCGCAATCAGCTGCGGCGTGCGCGCCCCCATTGTCTGCCGCTCCAGCAGTGATTGGCGGTCCAGCCGCCGCACCAACAGATGGGTGTCAGGATCTGCCAGCACCCAGTCACCGACCGCGAAGTCAGCGGTATTCGTGCGTGGCTGCAATTTAAGCTTTACCGGCCCGAACACCGATTCAGCCGTCATACGAGAACGGTGCACGGTTGCAATGCGCAAGCGGTCAAGGGGCGCTTCGTCCGCGGTTAGCTGTTCTTCATAGAAGGAAGACCAGCCAAGGGCGGGCAATGAATGGATCGGAAGAGATGGTTTGTTTTTCACGAGTACCTGAATGATCCCGCGCCCGCTTTGATGCAAGCTTTTCTGCTGGTCTGGCGGCAATTAGCCCATAGAAAATACTCTTTTCATCAAAGCGCCCAGATGCGAGACACGAGCATGTCAAAGAAAACCCTAAACGAGGCCAATCTTGCTGCCCTCGGGGCCGAACGCCTTGCTGCCTTGTTGATTGAGGTCAGTACAGGCAGCGCGGAGACCAAGCGCCGCCTGCGGCTGGAATTGAGCCATAACCTCGGGGCGGAAGAGTTGGCCCATGATGTGCGCAAGCGGTTGGCATCTATCCGCAGATCGACCAGCTATGTCGGCTGGCGCAAGCGCAAGGCGCTGGTCAAAGATCTGACAACGCAAGCGGACATGATCACCAACAAGATTGCGCCAGAGGCACCTGAGCAGGCGTTTGATCTGTTGTGGCAGTTCATTGAGCTTGCACCGTCGGTATATGACCGCGTCGACGACAGCCGTGGCGAGGTCGGCGATGTTTTCCGCGCCGCAATTGCACGGTTTGCAGATATTGCGCCGCGCGCTTCTATCAACCCGGTGGATCTGGCAGAGCGCGTTTGGGACGCTGTGCGTGACAGCAAGTATGGCGAATTTGACGGAAGCGTCACGCTGCTTGCAACAGCTTTGGGCCATAGAGGGCTTGAGCAGTTCAAGGAGCTTGTAAATTCTTACGCACAATCTGTGACTGAAACGCCTCAAGACCACGCGGCGCTGCAGTTTTTGCGCGATTTGCGCAGCAGCGGCGGGGATTTTGCGGCGGAACAAAAGGCGCGTTTGGTAAGGGCGATCTTGCAGGAAATCGCTACTGTCCAGAATGATACTGACGGATTTATCGCGCAATATTCTGAGGCGGAGATGAAGCGGCCTGCTATCGCTGCTCAAGTCGCGGAACTCCTGATGTCGCACGCACGTTCTGAGGAAGCGCTGGATGTTCTCACGCGCGCACAGCCCAAACGGGATGCGCGTTGGCACAGTGTCTATATAAAATGCTTGTTTGCACTGGACCGCGTGTCAGAGGCCCAAGACCACCGCTGGGCTTGCTTTTGTGAAACTCTGGATTCGCAAATCTTGCGCGATTACCTGAAATTGATACCGGATTTCGAAGATATCGAAGCCGAGGATCAGGCCAAGGTGCATGCTATGACATTTGACGATGTCACAGCCTCAATGCGGTTCTTTTTGTCCTGGTCTGATCTACGTTCTACAGCGCAGCTGATCGAAAACCGTATACATGAATTGGATGGCAACCAATCAGAGGTCCTAATTCAGGCGGCCGAGGCGCTGCGCAGCAGATATCCGCTGGCTGCAGTCCTTTTATGGCGTGCGATGATCGACAGCATACTTTGGGAAGGTCAATCAACGCGGTACGCTCAGGCGGCGGATTTCATCATGGATTGCGCGGCGGAAGATGCCGAAATCTACGACTATGGGCGTTTTGCATCTCACGACGCACATCTTGAGGGCCTCCGGAACCAGTTCAAACACAAAGCGTCATTCTGGACGAAGTTTACCTAAGCATCGGGTGTCGATTGGTGATTTGCAGCGCAGGGAATTCTTAAGGAAGGCGCGCTAAGGTCGGGTAAAACCACCATGGCGGACCACCTCTTGTCTCAATTGAACCTACCCTCAACCGGCCGGATCACGATGTTTCATGTTTGCATTGTCGTGATGTCCTTGATGCTTACGATTGCGGCATGGCAGTTTTCCGAACATCAGCTTAAAAAGCGGATTGGTTTACGTTTTGACGCCTCTCGCGATCAGGTGCTCGCACTGATATTGGAGCGAATGGCAAAATACGAAGATGCGCTTTGGGCCGGTGTCGCCGCCGTTAAATCGCATGACGCTGATATCACTTATTCAACATGGCATGAGTTCGCAGGTACCTTGCGTATTGAAGAAAGATACCCCGGCATCAACGGCATTGGGATCATACACTTTAAATTTCCTAATCAAATTGATGAATATCTGGCTTACCAACGGGTGGACCGTCCTGATTTCGACATCTACCCACAACATGACCAGCCATATTTTATGCCGATCACGTTTATCGAGCCTGAAGATCTGAATGCCGCTGCCATCGGGCTGGATGTTGCACATGAGCTTAACCGGCGCTCGGCGGCTTTGCTTAGTCGTGACACCGGGTTAGCGCAAATAACCGGACCGATCACACTGGTCCAAGATTCAGGGCATACGCCGGGTTTTCTTTTCTATGCACCGTTCTACAGGGGGGGACCGCATCAGGATACAACTGCGCGGCAGACTTCATTCGCTGGTGCGGTATATGCACCATTCGTGGTTCAAAAATTGATGGATGGCCTTCTTGCCAAACACCTGCGCCATATTCGTTTCAATATCACTGACGGCAATCAGGTAATCTATGATGAGCATTCCATGGATGATCCGCTGGTGGACGTAGACCCGATGTTCTCTGAGCAAATCAGTGTGAAGCTATATGGCAGGGAGTGGCTTTTGGACATGCGGTCAGACCTCGCATTCCGGCAAGACAACTCTCGCTTCTCACCCTTGGCCATTCTGGTGGCGGGCCTGGTTATTGAGGGGTTTATCATCGCCTTGATGTTCATGATGGCGCGGGCAAATAGCCAAGCTGTGGCCTATGCGGACGCAGTGACACTACGGCTAAAAGAAAAGACTGCCAAATTGGCCAGCAGCAACGAGCAACTCTGCGAGAAGAATGAACAGCTTGAGCGATATGCATACGTTGCCTCGCATGACCTTAAAACGCCGATCCGCGGAATAGGTGGGCTGACAGAAATGATTCAGGAGGATTTGGAGGACTATTTCAGTTCCCCTGATGCAAATCCGGAAGTCCGCGAAAACCTTGGCCGCATACAAGAACGCGTAGAGCGCATGAACCAACTGACAGGGGGCATTCTCCAGTTTTCACAGCTTTTGAATGCGGCAGAGCATAATGAGCGTCTTGATCTGGCCGCGCTGGTGGCGGCATTACGTCATGACTTTGGACTATCGGCTGAGCAGTTGATCCTGACAGGAAATTGTACCGTCTTGCACGTTGATACGATCAATTTCAGAGGTGTTCTTGAAAACCTGATTGGCAACGCCATCAAGTATCACGACGGGGCGAAACCTCTTGAGGTTATTGTTAGCGCGACAAAGAACGGTGGCAGCACCCACGTGAGTGTGTCTGATAACGGCCCGGGTATTGCTCCTCAGTTCCATGAACGGATATTTGATGTTTTCCAAACGCTCCGCTTGGCCGATGCGCCGGAAAGTACGGGTATCGGGCTGGCAATCGTTAAGAAATCGGTTGAGCGGCATGGCAAGTCGCTAAAGTTGCAATCATCGTTGGGGAACGGCGCGGTATTTAGTTTTGACTGGCCGAACGTGGTTGTCGCTAACAAAGACAATGCTTCGTCAAAGGGCGTGCAAAATGCCTGAAGAAATGACAATCCTCCTAGTCGAAGATAACGATCTTGATATCGAATTGTTCAAGCGTGGCCTCAAACGATTTGGTATCTCCCATCCGCTCGTTATAGCCCGTGACGGAGAAGAGGCACTGCGCATTCTCGACGTAAACCTGAATGAGCAGACCATTGCACACCCTTTCGTAGTTTTGCTGGATATCAATATGCCACGCATGAACGGGCATGAATTCTTGGAAGCCATTCGGGCATCTGAAGAATTTAAAAGTTTGCGGGTCTTCGTCTTCACGACTTCGGAGAACAAGAAAGATGTAGACCTCGCATATCAGCAAAACGTGAGCGGCTACATCGTCAAGCCGAACTCATCGGCCGAGCTTGTGGAGGTTTTGCGCAGGTTGCATGAATTCTGGACGCTCTGTGAGGACCCTTCTGCGCCGGCCTATGGATCTTGCTTGGGACTTTCCTGAAGGGCGTGCCGTTCAGTTGACCGATTATGGGATCAGTGCATATCTGCTATAGCAACCATAAATTCTTGTCATCTTCCTGTAATTTCTTGATTGGTCCCGATTGTGCCGCTACCCCACTAAGGAATGAGGATTCAGGCATGAAGATTTGCGCCATAACAATGGTCTACCGTGATTACTGGGCGCTGGCGCAATGGTATCGGCATTATGGTAGTTATCTGGGCTATAGAAACCTCTACATAATTTCGCATGGCTATGATCCTGAGATTGCAAAAATCTGCCCCGAAGCCAGCATAATTACCATTCCGCGCGATGAACTCAGGCACTTTGACCGCGTGCGGCTGAATCTCATGAATGATTTCCAATCAGGTTTGGGTAACCTCTATGACTGGGTAATCCAGACGGATGCGGATGAACTGGTTTGTTTCAATCCGGCCACCTATGGTTCATTTCAAGAACTGTTCGAGACAACTAACGCACCGGCGCTATTCGCTTTGGGTTTGAACATTGCTGAGGTGGATGGCGATGCGCCTCTCAAGCCAGAAGACAAGGCTCTGGCGCATCGCAATATCGCCTGTATCACGGGCAATTACAGCAAGGCATGGGCGGTGAGAAAATCGCTGCCTCTGCGCTGGCACGGTGTCTTTTGCGGTTATCGCAAGACCGAAGATTTTCCATTCGAAATGCCCGACGATGTTTATTTTGTGCACCTCAAACACGCCAACTCCGAAGCGCTAAAGGAAACCAATGCAGTACGCCGGTCAGTTGCGGATACAGTCGGCGAAGATTGGAACGTCAACGGGTGGGCCAAACCGGACTTTCACGCAAAACGCTTTTTCCGCAAAATGGCTGCTGCAAAAGAGCTCCCTTGGGAGGAAGCCGTTGCGCTGGGCTATCGCGAAATCCGGGACAATCCGGTGCGGGACCCGAAGCGTGGCATCGTAAAGCCCCCGTTCATCAACTATGTCTGCCGCACGATATTGCCGGAATGGTTTCGCGAGATATAGCGCACTGGCCTCTTGATGGAACTGCGCACTTCGCCCATAACGGCGATCAACGTCAGCATGGTATCGCCTAGCCGCTAACTGCTTCGATATTGTGTTAGGTAAGAGATCAAGGTCTCGACCAGATAAACGCTGATGTTTGTGCGGCTCCGTAGCTCAACTGGATAGAGCAAGGACCTTCTAAGTCCGAGGTTGAGGGTTCAAGTCCTTCCGGGGCCGCCATTTTTAAACAATGTGTCCGATGTCAGGGAAATGGATGGAAGGTTTCACGCACCCTGCGTCCGTGCCTCTGCCAGTTCTTGTTGTAGTCTTTTTTCTTCTTCCGCCAGCGGGGTCGAAAACCGCGCTAGCAGAAAATAGGCAACGGGCGTCAGATAGAGGGTGAACAACGTCGCAAGGCCAAGTCCCCCCACAATCACCCAGCCGAGTGCTTCGCGTGCTTCCGCACCGGCACCCGTTGATAGGACAAGAGGCACGCCGCCCAATACGGTTGAGGTCATCGTCATCATCACAGGACGTAGGCGGATCGTGGACGCATCCACAATTGCGTCACGCACATCCTGCCCCTTGTCGCGTAGCTGGTTTGCAAATTCGACAATGAGGATTCCGTTTTTCGCCATGATGCCGATCAGGATGACCAACCCAATCTGGCTATAAACGTTCAGACTTTGCCCCGACAACAGCAATGCAAACACGGCACATGCCAGTCCCAATGGCACGGTCGCCATCACTACAACAGCAGAGACAAAGCTCTCAAATTGAGCGGCGAGCACAAGGAACACGACCAGAATGGCGAAGCCGAAGGTCAGCAGCATTCCAGAGTTTGTTTGGTCCAAAGTGGCAGCTTCCGCAAGCGGGATGATCCGGTTTTCGTCGGCAAGAACTTCATCGCCAATGGCCTGCACCTGAGCCAGTGCATCGCCCAAAGACAATTCGGGAGTCAAACCAGCTGTCAGTTCAACAGATCGGTTCTGCCCTTCGCGGTCCAGCTCGGGTGCGACCGCGCGCTCTTCGAGCGTCACAAAGCTCGACATTGGCACCATCTGGCCGTTTGCGGCCTGAACAAAGACATTCTCAAGATCACCTGGATCATTGATCGGGTTGGAGGTCGACAACATCTGGACGTCGAAACTTTTGTCCTCAATGAATACAGCGGCGACCTTGCGGCCGTCCAAGAGCGCCTGAAGCGCTTGTCCCAGACCCGTGATGTCGATTTCAAGATCAGCCGCCAGAGCGCGGTCGATCTGAACAAAAAGCTGTGGTTGGGTCCGCTCGTACTCAAGCCGGACCTGACCCATGCCGGGGATCTGGCTCAGGCGATCCACCATAGTCTCGGCGACCTCGGACAACTGCTCATAGCTATCGCCAGTGATCCCGAATGCCAGCCCACGTCCCGCCCCCCGAATGCCGAGAGAGTTAGGTTGGATCGCGAAGGCGCGTACGCCAATGACGCTGCGCAGCTTGGCGTTGATCTCTCCGACGATGTCTTGCTGGCTGCGCGCGCGGTCTTGCCATTTCGCGAGGGTGAATACCATGAAACCCCGGTTGTCGGCTCCAAATCCGCTGATGGAAAAAATGTTGGTCACTTCGCCTGCATCCTGCAACGGCTGTATCAAATCCTCAATCTGTTGCATCTTAGATTGGGTGTAATTCAGCGACACGCCTTGCGGGGCTGTAACGCTGAGCAGGGCAACTGCGCGATCCTCGCGGGGGGTAAGCTCTTGCCGGATGGTCGTTGTCATAAGGATCGCGGTGACCATGACAAAGACCGACACCAGCACGATGACAAAAGGCATCGCCAAAGCACCTTTTAGCGTGAAGGCGTAGAACTGCTGCAATTTACCCCCCAGCCAGATCATCGGCCCGCGCGCGTCTTGTCGAGGGGGCTTGGTCAGCAACCTGCTGGCGAGCACCGGACACAGGCTGAGCGCGACGACCGAAGACAAAAGTACCGCCATAGCAAGGGTGAAGCCGAATTCACGGAACAATCCGCCTGCCTGACCCGGCAAGAATGACAGGGGTACGAACACTGCGGCAAGGGTCGCAGTGGTCGTGATGACCGCAAAGAATACCTGTGCTGTGCCGTTCACGGCTGCTGCACGTGCGCCCATGCCCGCCGCGCGCTGTCGCACGATATTTTCAAGCACTACGATGGCATCGTCTACCACCATCCCTGTCGCAAGGACCAAAGCCAAAAGGGTCAGGATATTGATCGAGAAGCCCGCAAGATATATCGCGGCAAGGGTGCCGATCAGGGCGACAGGTAGTGTCAAAGTAGGGATCAGCGTGGCGCGGAAATCTCGTAGGAACAAAAAGATCACAGCCACGACAATAGCGATCGCAAAGCCTAAAGATTTGATAACTTCTTCGATTGAACCAGAGATAAAAGTGGCATCGTCTGAGGTCACGAAGATATTCACGTCATCAGGCAGTGTTTCGTTCAATTGGGCAACAACTTCGCGCACGTTAGCCGAGATTTCGAGCGTGTTTGACGTGGCCTGCCGGATGATCCCGATGCCAAGGCCCAGTTGGCCATTCGCGCGCAGAGCGGTCTCGCCGCTGGCGGGGCCAAGGGTGACCTTGGCAACATCGCCGATCAGAACGTCGGGCTTGATCTCAAGCGCTTCGAACGCTTCGGCTGTTGCAACGCTTGCGGTTGTGCGCACGTTGATAGACTGCCTGTTTCCTGCCAGATCACCGGCGGGAGAGTCGAACGCAACCCCTGACAATACGCGCTGCATATCGCCCAGTGACAGGCCACGGCTTGCAAGGCCAAGCTGGTCTATATCAACGCGGAAAATTGGCTCGCGGTCGCCGTATACTTGCAGGTCAGCCACGCCTTCCACGGAAATCAGGCGGTCTTCTACGCGGTCCTGCACAATCGCAGTTAATTCCTGAGGAGAGCGGCTGGGCGATGTGACAGCAATGCGCATCACCGGTTGGGCATTGGCATCGGCTTTCACAATCTCGGGCTGATCCGCATCTTCGGGCAGTTGGTTGACGATCCGCGCAACCGCGTCGCGCACATCCGTTGCCGCCACGTCTATGTCGACGTTGTCGTTGAATTCTACCGTTACGCGGCTGCGCCCGAACCGGGAGTTGGAAGAGATGCTGCGCACACCTGACACACGCCCGACGGCACCTTCAATCCTGCCTGTCAGCTCTTGATCCACCGATTCAGGCGATGCGCCGGCAAACGGGGTTGTGATGGTCACCACCGGACGGTCCACGTTCGGCAGTTCACGAATTTCGGCACCGAAAAGCGCCGCGATGCCTGCGAGTACGATCAGCGCATTCAGCACGAAAGCCAGAATAGGCCGCCGCACAAACAGTGCGGTTCCGGGTGAGGTCGGCGCGCTCACAGTTTTTCCGATCCGGTGGCGACGGCGGACACTTCTTGTTCGACAACACTCACCTCGGACCCTTCGCGCAAGGTCTGGACCCCTTCGGTGATGACAAGGTCGTCTGCGGCCAGGCCGTCAGAGGACACAAGGACCTGATCGCTGTTGCGCTGGACGATCTTGACGACAACCTGGCTGGCCTTGCCGTCGCGGACAGCCCACACATACGGCCCGTCACTGGACCATTGCACTGCCAGTGGGGCGATGGACAAAAGCGTATTTCCCGGGAAAGTAAGATTGACGGAAAAGGCCATGCCAGCGCGAAGCAGATCCTCCTCATTGGCAACGCGCCCTTGAACCAGCAATGTTCTGCTTGCCCGATCAACCACGGTATCAATCGCGCTGATTTCACCTGTCAGCACTTTGTCGTCGAACCCCAAGGGCATCACCTGAATAGACTGGCCAACCTTGATGTTGCGTACCGCCCGTTCCGGCACGCGAAAGTCGATCAGGATCTCAGAACGGTCCGTGATCGTAACCAGCTGGTCCTGCGCACTGACGCGGTCGCCCTCTTCCAGATTGATGATGCCGACCCAGCCGGAAATAGGGGCTGTAAACTTGCGCTGGGAAAGGTCGAATTCTGCTTGGCGCACGGACAGTTCCGCGTTGCGCAGCAGCAGTTCGGTTTCTTTGAGGCGAACTTCTGTCGTAGCGCCGCTGGCCTGCAAGCGTTTGATGCGCGCTTCCTCTGTGCGGGCATCCTCCAGCTGGATGCGGGCCTGCTCAAGCGCGATGCTTTCCGCTTCGTCCTGAAGTTTGACGATAAGCGTTCCTTCCTCCACGTAGCCACCTGCAGCGAGGTTGAGCGCGGTGATGACACCAACTGCATTGGAACGAACAGTAACCGATCGTCGCGCACGCCCGTCGCCAATCGCCGTGATGCGATCCTCTCGCACCATCTCGCCCACAGTGACCGCAATCACGGGCGTCGCACCGCCACGCGATCGGCTACCACCCTGCGATGCAGCCTGCTCCGCAGGGGCCTCAATATCCAAAAGGTCAAGAATACCGACGCGTTCCAGCAAGGGGCGCGCAGCAGGTACATAAGTGATCCAGACGTAAAGGCCTGCAGCAATTACCGCGAGCGATACCAGAATTTGACGAAGCGCTTTCATGCGTATGGCTTTCTGATGTTTTCGGAGTCTACGAACAAACTAGTGCGATTGCAGAAAAAGCCCCTTATGTTTTCTTTGGACAGGGGGCGCAGTTCTTTGGCGCATTTTGTTGATTGCTTAGCAAGGCCTATCAAGCGTTTTTACGACCCTGATCGCCGATATTTCCGGTAGGCGCCTGGGGTGGCACCGGTCCAGCGTTTGAAGGCGCGGTGTAGATTTGCCGACGTGGCAAAACCAAGATCCTGGGAAATGGCTTCGATGCTTTTGTTTCCAAGACTGAGATCGCGGATCGCTATATCACGCCGCAGACTGTCTTTTATGTTTTGAAATGATGTGCCTTCCGCGTCTAGGCGCCGCATGAAAGTGCGCGGAGTCATGTTCAGCGCAAGCGCAGCCTCATTTAATGAGCAACCCAAAGCTTTCGACAGTTGGACGTATTCGCGGACCCGAAGCGGCAGCGCATGCTCCCGATATGTGGTGAAAATCCAGTCGCGCGGGGCGCGGATCAGGAATTCTTGCATCTCGTCGTTGCTGCGGGCAACGGGCAAATCAGCAAGTCCAATGTCAAAGGCGATCGCCGAATGGGCAACACCAAAGCGGACCGGCGCGGGAAAGAGGATGGCATAGTCTTCGGCAAAGTCAGGTCGGGCGAAGGCGAAATCTACGCTGATTACGGGCAGCTCTCTTCCTGTTAGCCATGAACCAATACCATGCACCAGTTTGAGCAACAGCATATGGCCAAACCTTTGCGCAGGTGCACTGGCGCGCGGGATAAGAGATATTTTTAACGTGTCCCCACTGTCTTCCAACACGAGGGTGTAGTCATCCAACAGCAGGTTCCAGAAAGTGGTAAATCGAAACAAAGCTGCGGAAAGCGATGAGGCATCTCGCACGGTCGCGCAAAGATGCTTTAGCGCGCCTGACCGTATCGGGCGGCTCCAGAGCCCCATCATCTCGTCTCCGGTCTCAATGGCGACCAGTTGGTAGAGGCGCACAATCTGGTCGTGGGTGACACGGGCCAGCGGGTGGGAAACGTCAGCAAGACTGGTCTTATCCAGAAAGCGTATCAATTGATCCGGCGTGCATTTGTGATGCAGTACAGACAACCAGTCATCCAGAAACGCGCGTGAGACAGTCGGTAGAACTGTGTCATGGGGGGAGGATACCAATCTGTGTTTCATAAAGTCTGATCTGTCACTTTTTGAATGGTTTGCGTCCATAGGTGCGATAGACACCCCTAACTCAACAAGGTATCTGGCAGAAAGAGAAATCTCAATTACTCACTCTGTGCAAAGGATGCTCGCATGACACCCCGTATCGACCCTTCCCGTTACACAAACCTTGATATTGTTGCGCATGATGACGGGGTTTGGGTAGTGACATTAAATCGTCCTTCAAAACGCAATGCGCTTAATGCTGAAACGATCGAAGAACTGGTCGAATTCTTCTCGGTGGCTCCGCGCGCGGGTGTGCGGGCGATTGTGTTGGCGGGGGCCGGTGATCACTTCTGCGCTGGCCTTGATCTGGTTGAACATCATCAAGAGGATCGCAGCCCTGCGGATTTCATGCATTTGTGCCTGCGCTGGCACGAAGCGTTCAACAAGATGGAATACGGCGGTGTGCCCGTCATCGCCGCGCTGCACGGCGCAGTAGTTGGCGGTGGTCTTGAACTGGCAAGCTCGGCACATGTACGCGTCATGGACCAGACCGCGTATTTCGCCCTTCCAGAAGGGCAACGGGGCCTGTTCACCGGAGGTGGTGCGACGATCCGCGTGACGGATTTGGTCGGCAAGGCACGCATGATTGATATGATGCTGACCGGCCGTGTCTATCAGGGGCAGGAAGCGGTCGATCTTGGCTTGGCGCAATATATTGTCGAAGGCTCCAGCCTTGATGCGGCGATGGATCTGGCCCGCAAAGCAGCGCAAAACCTTCCACTTTCCAATTTCGCGATTTGTTCGGCTGTTAGCCACATGCAAAACATGTCGGCAATGGATGCCGCCTACGCCGAGGCTGTTGTCGCCGGTGTGGTCAATACGCAGCCAGACGCGCGCGAACGCCTTGCCGCGTTTGCTGACAAAAGCGCTGCCCGGGTGCGCCCGAACGGCTGACCGCGGCCCATGTGATTGTCAAATCTCCGGTCGACCGCAGTGGTTTGCGGCGTGGATATCAACGGGGGGCTCTTGTTGGCTGCTTGCGCAGCTTAAAAGCAATAAGCGCCCTCTCGATAGTTGCGCTGATGGTTCATGTGGTGCTTTCGTCGGCCTTTTCGAGAGACGCCAACAGATCGTCAGCGACAGGTTTGTATTTGCGCACAGCATCCTCCTTTACGGGGCCATAGCCGCGAAATTCTAGCGGAGTTTTCAGAATGGTGCCGACATCTTCAACTGTTTGCGTGGTTACGAGGCGAGGCAGGGCCGACAAAACATCTTCAAACCAGACGATCAGCGCCGTTTCCTCTTTCCGCTCATCCATATAACCAAATGCATCAAACATAGTGCCACGCAGGAATTTCAGCCGCGCCAGACCGCGCAGTGCAGGGGTGAGCCATGGGCCAAAGCTGCGCTTTACGGGGCGGCCACGTGCATCTTTCCGGCGCGAAATTAGGGGCGGCGCCATGTGGTAGTTGATCTTGAAGCCTGGCTCGAATTCCTCGGCAAGTTTCGCCATAAATTCAGGTTGGGCGTGCAGTCTGGCCACTTCAAATTCATCTTTGACAGCCATCAGCTTGAACAACGACTTTGCCGCAATCAAGGACAGGTCGTCTGCATGTGCTGCCGGAAGCGCATCATGAAAGCGGGTGGTCGTTGTTTCATAGCGTTTCGCATATTCAGCGTCCTGATACTCGGTCAGGAATTCCAAGTGGCGTGCGCGCAATGACCGGAGCGTTGGAGTCGGCGCAGGGGCCGATTGGGGAAGCAATGCTTGGGGATTGGTGGAAAGGATGCGGCCGAAATCGAACGCGCGTGCATTGCTTTCAATCGCAACGCCGTTCAGTGTTATGGCCTGTTTCATTGCGGCTTCGCTGACGGGAACAAGCCCCTTCTGCCAAGCATAACCCAGAAGAATGATGTTGGCGAAAACGCTGTCACCCAAAAGCTCCTCCGCCAGCGCGTTGGCATTCAGGCTCCAGACGTAGTCGTCACCGACGATCCTGCGAATGGCCGCTTCACGCTGGTCTATGTTCAGTCGCGCGTCGCGGTGAAGAACCAGATCACCAGTCGGCATCTCGGCGGTGTTCAATACCACCGGTGCGCCCTTGCGGTAGTGGGCAGAGGCGCGCGGCGCTGAAGAAACCACCGCGTCACATCCGATCACGGCATCAGCCGATCCAGCATCGACACGCACCTGATTGATCGCATCAGGGCTTGCCCCGATCCGCACATAACTCAGGACCGTGCCGAACTTTTGCGCAAAACCGGTAAAGTCGAGCACACTTGACCCTTTGCCTTCCAAGTGGGCCGCCATGGTAATCAGCGCGCCAACAGTGACAACGCCTGTGCCGCCTACGCCAGTGACCAGCAGATCAAAAGGCGCATCAAGCGGTGGTAGCTGCGGCGTCGGGACTGCGGCCAGCAGGGCGGGTAAATCCACTTTGGTGCCCGTTTTCTTGCGGCGCACAGCCCCTTCTACAGTCACAAAGCTGGGGCAAAAGCCGTTCAGACAGGAAAAATCCTTGTTGCAGGTGGATAGGTTCACCTGGCGCTTGCGCCCGAATTCGGTCTCCAGCGGCTCGATACTCAGACAGTTGCTTTCTACCGAGCAATCACCGCAGCCTTCGCATACAGCAGGGTTGATAAAGGCGAACCGCTTGGGGTCTTCGATCTTTCCGCGTTTGCGGCGTCGGCGCTTTTCTGTGGCGCAGGTCTGCTCGTAGATCAGGACGGTCACGCCGGGCACGTCGCGTAATTCTCTCTGCACAGCGTCCAGTTCTTCACGCGGATGAAAACTGGTGCGCGCAGGAAAATCGGCGCGCTGGAATTTGTCGATATCGTCAGAGACCAGCGCGATGCGTTCGACCCCTTCAGCGCGGCAGGTCTGGGCAATGCCGGTCACGCTGACGGGGCCATCGACAGGCTGGCCACCGGTCATGGCAACCGCATCGTTATACAGGATCTTGTAGGTGATGTTCGATTTTGCGGCGACAGCCTGCCGGATGGCGAGAGAGCCGGAATGATACCACGTCCCTTCGCCCAGATTCTGGAAGATATGTTTGCCGCCGTTGAACTTTGACACAGCTACATTTGGCACCCCTTCGCCGCCCATCTGCGCATAGCCAGCCGTGTCTCGGTCCATCCAGCTTGCCATGACATGACATCCGATGCCCGACGCGGCTTTGCTGCCTTCGGGAACTTTTGTTGATGTATTGTGGGGGCAACCAGAACAGAAATAGGGGGTGCGCGTTGCGCCGGGCACATTCAACAAAACCGGAGGTTTTTCGGTAAGCATGCGGGCCTTTTCCGCAAGGTCCTCCTCTGGAAAGAAGGCGTTCAGCCGTTCGGCCAGAATAGGCACCAGCTTCAGTGGGCTCAGCTCACCTGTCCACGGCAGTAAGGGATCACCTGCTGAACGGTGCTTTCCGACCATCGTATGGGGTTTATCGCCGGGCCAGTCATAAAAATATTCCTTAAGCTGGCTTTCGATGATGCCACGCTTTTCTTCGATAACCAGAACTTCGCGCTTTCCGCGCACAAAGGCCAAGGCGTCACGTCGCGCCAACGGCCAGACCATGCCGACCTTGTAGACGTCGATGCCCAACCGCCGACAGGCCGCCTCATCTAGGCCAAGCAGACGCAGGGCTTCCATCAGGTCTAGGTGACCTTTTCCGGTGGTCACAATGCCAAATGCCGCATCATCAATGTCATAAATGCGCCGATCAATCGGGTTCGCTTCGACAAAGGCTTCTACGGCATCAAGCTTGTATTCCATGCGGGTTTCAATTTCAGGGCTCGGCAAGTCCGAGCTGCGGATATGCAGGCCGCCAAGGGGTACATCGATGTGTGGCAGTGAAAATGTGCGATCGGGAGAAAGGTCCACGGATCTGCCGCTCTCGACAGTTTCAGAGATCGCTTTGAACCCCACCCATGTGCCGGAAAAGCGGCTAAGCGCGATGCCGTATTCACCAAAGGCAAGATACTCGGATACATCGGCCGGATTCAGCGTGGGCATGAACCATGTCATGAACGCCACGTCCGATTGGTGCGGCATAGAAGAGGACACGCAGCCGTGGTCGTCCCCCGCGACCACCAGAACACCGCCTTTGGGGGCAGAACCATAGGCATTGCCATGGCGCAAAGCGTCGCCAGACCGGTCTACGCCGGGGCCTTTGCCGTACCACATCGAAAACACGCCCTCGACCTCGGTGTCGGGGTCAAGCACCGCCTGTTGAGCACCCAGAACTGCCGTTGCACCAAGGTCTTCGTTTACCGCAGGCATGAAGGTGATGTTGTGTTTGGCCACCTCGGGGCGCGCGCGCCACAGTTCCAGATCAAGGCCGCCCAGCGGCGACCCGCGATAACCGGAGATGAACCCGGCGGTATTGAGCCCCGCCGAGCTATCACGCCGTGCCTGATCCATCATGATACGAACCAATGCCTGAGTTCCCGTCAGGAAAACCCGCCCTTTTTCAAGCGTGTATCGGTCAGACAGTTCGTAGGTCTTAAAGTGGTGGGATTCGTCAGTCATATCGGCCATCCAAGGTGTTTTTGCCATTCTACCGAGTTCTGCTGGAATTCCTGATCTAAATTCAGTAAAAATCAGCATTTGCCGGATATTTTATTCGGTTTTGAGGTAAGAGATGGAGGGAATACCCGTATGCAGATTGATGCGCGAGACAGACTCATTTTGTCGCTACTGCAAGCTGACTGCCGGTTATCCAATGCAGAATTGGCGGAAAAAGTTGGTATGTCTGCCTCGGCATGTTGGCGGCGGGTCCGCACTTTCGAGGATGAAGGCATCATCAAGCGCTACCGGGCAGAGATATCTGCCGAAGGGGTTGGGTTCACGTTTCAGGCGTTGGTGCACGTGCACCTCACCCGACACAACCCTGAACATCTTGCCGGTTTCGTTGCGGCAGTCGAAGCGCGCCCGGAGGTTCAAGACTGCTATGCCACAACGGGGCAGGCAGACTATTACTTGCGGGTATTGTGTCGCGATATAGCGGCCTACAATCTGTTTCTTGAAGACTTCCTGTTCAATCTGCCCGCAGTGGCAAGTGCCCAGACCAATGTTGTCTTGCGGGAAATCAAGCGCAGTCAGGCGATCTCGATGTGATGTGCAAGCAGACGGGCACGGGGTGACCCAACGCTGCACCTAGCGGTCACAAAATGTTCACAAAACTGCAGTTTGCCTGTGATCTTTCGATGGTCTGAGGTCCCCAGCCCAATCAGGGCATTGATACTCTTGGGGGATACCATGTCATTCAGCCGTCGTTCCGTTCTGAAAATTTCCGCAGCAGGCTTGGCCGCGCCAATGATCCTTAAAGCCAGCGATGCGCTTGCGTCTTCTGGCAGCGTCAAGGTGCTGGCATGGGGGGATTACATCCAGCCCAACATGGTCGAGGCGTTCGAGAAAGACACCGGCATCAAGCTTGAGCTGACAACGTTCGGCTCCAATGATGAAGCTGAAAGCACGATCCGCGCCAACGGCGGCAAGGGGTTCGACATTGTCACCCCGTCAATCACGAACTCTGCAGGCTATCTTGACGACAACGGGGATAGCTATTTTGCGCCGGTCCCTGCGGGTGTGAATGTGGGAAACGTGATCCCCTCCTTTCTGCGCGACAGCGCGTCGCTGGGTGGTGTGATCAAGGGCGAACAGGTGTTGCTGCCTCTGGATTGGGGCACCGAAGGCGTGACCTACAACAAAGAAAAGATGCCCGTCGATGGCACCGTATCCTACGGTGATCTCTGGGCCGATGCCGCCAAAGGCAAAGCTGCGTTCCGGCAGAAATCTGTAATCATGGGCACGGGCCTTTATCTGGATGCTACGGGCGAAGTGCCGTCCAACCGGATGCTGGACGTCTACAAATCCGAAGAGGACGCCCGCCGCGTCTGGGGTGCAGTCACCCAGTGGATTCTCGAGCGTAAAGAGAACTTTGGCGCCTTCTGGAACAACGCAACCGAAGCGTCCTCGGCCTTTACGGAGGCTGGTGCGATTATCGGTCAGACATGGGACACCACGGGTCTGTTATTGAACCGTGACAATCCTGATTTCCTCTACCGCGCACCAAAAGAGGGCATCATCACATGGCTCGACAGCTTCGGCATGCTCAAGCAATCCGAAAACCCAGAGCAGGCAGTCGCCTTTATGAATTTCATGCTCAAGCCTGAAACCGGCGGCATGTTCTCCAACAACACGGGGTATAACTCCGCCGTTGCTGGTGCTGCGGAATTCGCTTCGGACGAATACAAGAAGCAGTTCAACGAAGTCTACACCGCAGAGGTTCTTGGCAACATGTGGTGGTGGCAGGCGGATACGCCGTTCTTTGCGCCCGTGCGCAACGAATTCGTAGAGATCATGACCAACGCCTAACTCTGGCCAAGGATGACAAAGGGCGGCTCCGGCGCGACCGGGGCTGCTTTTCGATTGTGCGGGGACAAAATGCGCGGAAAATCAGTTACGTTGGACCAATTGGAGGTCACTTACCCAAACGGCTTTACGGCTGTTCAGCGCACCAATCTGGTGGTGGAGGCAGGAGAGTTCTTTTCCATTCTGGGGCCTTCTGGATGTGGTAAAACAACAATTCTGCGTTCGGTGTCAGGGTTTGTGCAGCCTTCGTCGGGGCGTATCCTTATTGGTGATCAAGATCAGACAGGCTTGGGCCCAAACACGCGTGAGACTGCGTTAATCTTTCAGAACCTCGCGCTGTTCCCTCTGATGCCGGTTTGGGAAAACGTGGCTTTTGGCCTTGAGGCGCGCGGCGTGTCCAAGCGTGATCGTCGTGCGAAGGCTGAGGAATTGCTGCATCTGGTGGCGCTGTCCGATCAGGCTGACAAGAAACCGGGTGAGCTTTCGGGTGGTCAACGGCAACGTGTTGCGATTGCGCGCGCTCTGGCTGTCGATCCGTCGGTGCTTTTGCTGGATGAGCCGCTCTCGGCGCTGGACCTCAAGCTGCGGCAACATATGCGCGCAGAGCTGCGAAATATTCAAAAGAAAACTGGTGTCACGTTTATCTACATCACCCACGATCAGGGAGAAGCGCTGACAATGTCGGACCGGATTGCCGTCATGAACGCAGGTCGTATTGAACAGGTTGGCACCGCAGATCACATCTATTCCAACCCAGTCTCGGCGTTTTCAGCGTCCTTCGTGGGTGAGGCGAACCAGCTTGCTGGTTTGATCAGTGCGGTAGATGGGAATATGGCCCATATCGATACGCCACACGGCCGTTTTCTAGGGCAAAACCCCAAAGGCCTTTCCATAGGCGAGGACGCCATTCTTTTTGTTCGGCCTGAAAATGTTGGCTTCGAGCCGTCGAAAAACATGGTGTCAGCGCGCGTCCTGCGCAGAGACCTTGAAGGGCCGTTTGTGAATTTACTTATGGCGACCACGTCCGGCGCCGAAATGGCGATGTATGTGCCGAACACGGGTGAGATCGAGGCGATGCAGGGGGCAGAACTGCAAATCGGCTTTGCCCCGCAAAAGGCGACAATTCTGCCGGTTGGCCCTGTCGCGCGCACCGGACAGGACATCGCAGCACAATGAACGGCCTCTTCCAAAGCTTTGGCAAAGGTCTGACGGCGATTTTCTTCGCCTGTGTAGTTGCATGGGCGCTGGTCCTGATCATCCTGCCACAACTGGCGATGCTTGAGCGGGCAATGACCAAACCGGCGCGCCAGCTGGACAGTTCTGTTGCAGGATCATTGGAACGTGACGCGGCCAATTGCGTGAACATCCTTGGGCATTATCTGGAGCCAACGGAGGCTTCCGCAGAAAGCGGTGGGGTGGCCATTCCTTCGGCAACCGGCATGGCGATTCCTTCGATGTCAGGCATGGCTTCGCCCACGCTGAATGCAGGTGCTGCACGGCCCTATATCTTGCAATGCGACCGGGCGACCACCCACCGCAAGATGGTCCGTGAAAGTGGTGAGCGCGCCTTTCTGGACCAGCTTTATGACCTACCCGCGCTGAGCGTCTCGGCAGACGCGCCTATCCCCGACCAGATAGAGACGGCTCGCCAGATCGAACAGATCGCCGCGCAGCTCTACACTACTCTGCAAGAAGCAGAGGCGAATGCCTCTCAGTTGGGGTTCGGCAATTTCACGGCGATCGGCAAGCCTGTGATGATCCCCCGTACCGCCGAAGCCCAAGCCCAAAGCGATGCCGCCTGGGCATCCAAAGCGCTGAGCCTTATCGGTTTGCGGTTCACAAAAGACGGCAATAGCTATCAGCGGATTGGTCTGGAAGTTCTGGCGCGAACGCTGTTCTTTGCCATCTGCGCAACTTTGTTGTCCCTGATCGTCTGTTACCCCATTGCCTATAAAGTCGCCTTGGCGACAACACCCGAACGGGCTGTCTGGCTTATGCTGGGTCTGATCATCCCCTATGCCATTGTCGAATTGATGCGTATCTACGCGTGGACTTCCATCATCGACAATCGTGGGCTGATCAATGAAGTGCTGCTATGGGTCGGCGCGATCACAGAGCCGATCCAATTCAAACGCTCGGCCCTGACTGTGTTTGTCGTGATCGTTTACACCTATGTCTTGTTCATGGTGTTCCCGATCTACAACGTGATGAATACGTTGGATCGCAACCAGATAGAGGCGGCCCGTGATTTGGGTGCTTCAACTGCGCGGGTACACTGGCGCATTATTATGCCCCATTCCAAAGCCGGTATCGCAGTCGGCTGCATTGCGACTTTCATGCTGGCGGCAGGTGCCTTTTCGGTGCCCCGGATCATCAGCCGCGGGCTGCAATCCGAATGGTTCAGTCAAACAATCTATAACAAGTTTTTTGAGGCGGAAAATTCCAACATCGGTGCGGCCTACAGCTTTTCCTACACATTGGTTTGCTTTGTGATCGTGGCGGTTTTCATGTGGGTAATGCGCACGCGCCTCAAAGACTTTGCGAGGGTACAATGACATCTGAGCGCATATTGAACGGTTATATGTGGGCTTTCATTGCCTTTATGTTCGCACCTTTGATTTTGATGATCGTCACATCGTTCAATGATGTTTCACCCCCGTCGGTGACGGATTGGCGCGGGTTTACGGGCAAATGGTACGCGTTTTTCTGGATGTCGGAGGCTGACATTCGTGCCGACCCTGTCCTGCGGGCGTTGGACCGCGACCGCTTTGTCGCCTGCTTTGGCAACTCGCTTCAGGTTGCGGCTATCGTGGTGCCGCTGTCTTTGCTGCTTGGCTTGTCGGGGGCGGTGCTGCTGACGCGCTGGCGGGGGCGTGCAAACGGGTTGCTTTGGTGGGTTCTGTTGTCACCGATGCTTGCACCCGGCATTATTTTGGGATTGTCGGCTTTGGTTTTCTGGGGGCGGCTTGGTGTGGGCGCTGGATTGTTCACCGTTATGATGGCGCAGGTCACATTTGTTGCGGGGTATCCGCTGCTGATCTTGATGGCGCGCCTGCAACGGCAACCTATCGAGCTTGAGGAAGCTGCCCTTGATCTCGGGGCATCTCCTTTCCATGTGTTCCGCCGGATCACGCTGCCGTTCTTGCTGCCCGCGCTTGCCTCGGCTGCGGTGATTGCGCTGCTGTCTTCGATAGAAAACTACAACACAACCATGTTCGCAAAAGGCGGCGCTTGTACCTTCGCGACCGAGATTGGAGCGATGAGCCGGAACCCGAACGGGCATCCTCCGGTGATCAATGCGGTTGGTACGGTGATTATCCTCATCACTGTGGTGGCGGCGCTTGCGCATGCTGCTGTGTCCCGCCGCGAAATGCGCTGATCGTCTGTTATGAAAATCACCGCACGTTGCCATCCGCTGCTTGAATCGCTGTTGCCCAAACCAATTCCCGCTTCCATGGCGCTTCCGGCGTGGATGGCGACAATGCCAGCAGAGGTGGCGGGGGAAACCCTGGGCGGGGCGGCGGTTCGCACACTCAAACATTGCCCGCCAATTATTGATATGATGCGCCTTGGCGTGCTGATCCTTTGCCCGACCGACATCACTGTGCAAGCGGGAGAGGTGTCATGGGCGTGGGAGCCGCCAGTCCTGCCAGACGCTGACATCAGCCGCGCGCCAATTGGTGTGCATGTGCCAGAACAAGCTGACGGAACACCTTATGCGCAGCGTGAGCTGATCCTGAAATTCATCAATTACTGGACACTCGAAACGCCATCAGAGTGGTCATTGATGTTTATACATCCGCAAGGCTACCCAGATTTACCGTTCACAACCTTGGGCGGTGTTGTTGATTGTGACGGGTTCAAGGATGGGTACGTGCATTTCCCTGCGCTGCTAAAGCCGGGTTTCGAAGGGGTGATCCGCAAAGGCACGCCGATTGCACAAGCCGTGCCAGTTCAAAAAGAGATCGCGCTGGAGGTCTGCTCGATGACCCCTGAGCAGGTCGCGAGTAACCGTAAGATGCAAGAGAACCTCGGACTTAAGGCGGGCCATTATCGCAAATCGTTTCGCCAATCCGGGAAAGGGCATGTTTTGCCGGACTGACGTGAGCTGTTGCGCCTGATTAACGCGGGCGCGATGTATCTATAGGCAGGCGCAAGGGGAGGGACCCTTTTGCCGTGCGCGTCAGCATCTTGATGACTTCCGGACGCCATGAATGGTCCTGCAAAAGCCTGTCGCGCAAGGCCTTATCCGGTTCTCCCTTTTCCACTTTGATGCGGTAGAGGGCAATCTCGGCCTCTACATCCGGCTGGTCAGAAAAGCACATCAAGGCCTTGTCCCATTGCCCTAAACGCAAGGCGATGCGCCCCAGATTTCGCTGCGCATCTGCATCTTTGTCATCCAGATCTACAGCGCGTTGGAACGCGCCATAGGCCTGTTCCAGATCGTTGGCATTTAGGGCCGCACGCCCCAGTTCAAACCACGCAATGGCATAACGCGGATTCAGCGCAACTGCCCGCCTAAGCCAGACGGCCATTTGCGCGGGCTTGCCTGCGGCTTCCAATACTTTGGCAAGGTTATAGAAAACTTCCGGCGGGGCGGTTTTGCCTTTGGCCAAACGGCGCAAAAGACGTTCTGCGGCTTCCCAGTCCTGCGCAGCCAGAAGCGGCCCCAGTTTTTTCTGATCAGTCATGACGTTTCTCCGCAGTTTGTCACAGCAGTTTCACACACCTACGTCACAACCATATGAAAAATCACAGGATGTTTCATGTATACTGACATTTTCTCCCTGCCGGGTACCTTCTGGCGCGGCAATCTGCATACCCATTCAACCCGGTCTGATGGCATTCTTGAACCGGCAGAAGTGTGTCGGAGGTATAAGGCAGAGGGATATGATTTCATTGCTTTGACGGATCACTTTATCGGACGCTACGACTATCCGCTGACCGATACCCGCGCATATCGGGATAGTGATTTCACCACCATCCTCGGCGCTGAACTTCACTCTGGCGCGATGGAGAATGGGGAGTTGTGGCACATTTTGGCGGTTGGTCTTCCGATGGATTTCCTGCGGCCGAATGCGCCGGATTTTCATGTGCGTCCCGATCAGGAAACCGGCGCCGAGCTGGCTGCCCGCGCCCGCGCGGAGGGGGCCTTTGTTGCCATTGCCCATCCCGAATGGTCCGGACTCACCACTGAGGATGCACGCACCATCAAGGCCGCGCATGCAGTGGAGGTCTATAATCACGGATGCGCCATGGGATGTGACCGGCCGCACGGCTTTTACACATTGGACCAATTGCTGTCAGAAGGCTGTAAACTTTCGCTGTGTGCCACGGATGACGCGCATTTTTCAGAGCCGGATCACTTTGGCGGCTGGGTTATGGTCAAAGCCAGAGAAAATTCGCCAGAGGCACTTCTTGAGGCTCTGAAAGCGGGCCATCATTACAGCACGACCGGACCTGACTTGAGCGGTATACAGTGGGAAAATGGCCACGTGACTGTGCAAAGCTCTGCCGTGAAAAGCGTGATTGTACAGGGACAAGGTTCCGCCGCAGTGGCCGTGCATGGCGTTTCTATGACCTCGACCCGTATTCCGCTTGATCGCTTCGGGGCCAGCGACTGGCTGCGTGTGACAGTGATAGACAGTGCGGGCAAACGCGCGTGGTCCAATCCGGTTTGGAAAGAAGACTTGGCGTAGGCCCGACAAATTGTGGCCAAGTTCGAACAGATGTCAGTTGGGACTGTCTATGCGCATTCACGACGCCTTTATACAGCAGCAACTCGATCTCAAAGTGGCGCCGAAAGTGACTGTTTTGCCTTTGCAGAAAACAGCCGCATCAGCGCCACTTTGAACTTAGGTTAGCGTTTAGCCATCCACAGCATATCAACGTCATGCCGCTTCTTGCCGGCGTCTTCACCGATAAGAAGTGTACCATCGTTCAACGTCAGGATGTTGTCTGGATTTGCTGGCAGGTTGGCGTCGCAGCGGCCTTCGGCATCCGTTTTGCCAACGACATATGGGTCCAGGCGGGTGATGTTGTAATCATCCCCTGTGGTCGCGACATAGGTCGCGCCGCAGCCTTCGGCATTCAGTGCGATATCGCCTGCAACACTGGTGTCTATAATACCTGTCGACCAGTCTTTGTGACCCCAGCTTTTATCCATCGTAAAGGACAGCGCAGACACACCAAGATAGACGGTCTTCCCATGAGAGGTGACGCCCTCAAGTTTGTCCCACTCATTGGTCGCCCCCATTGCGGCAGCAGTCCGGCGCGATTCGAGAAACGCGGCGCGGTTGTCTGGTGCAGTGCCAGCAGCATGCGCACGGATTTGATCATCGGACACATAGCTGGTCTGGCCATCCACATAATCGGCGACCTGCACGTTGTCATATTCAGCAATCCAGGCTTCAATATCGGCGTTATTGGAATGACCAAGCTTGACCCAAGTGACGTCAAAGCCTGTAATCGCCGGATCGGTGCTGTCGTCCTGAGTTAGTTTTGCCGCAAACAGCGTGCCGCTGCTTAGATCACCAGCAACGTCAGCGACGAACTTGAAAAAGACACCACCTGAGGCTGTGTTGTATGTTTCATGACTGTAAATAGCGCTATCGTCATCGGTCATATAGACTGTTCTATTGTCTGGCATGATCGCTGCAGTTTCATGCGACAGACGGCCGGTCGCATAGTGTTTGACCAGCTCTTCACTGTCAGCAGTGGCCGCATTGTTGATTTCGATCATATAGCCATACCGATAAGGGTTCGCCATTTTGCCGATGTACTGTGACATGTTCTTGGGCTTGATATAGTTGATGTCATTGCCGCCCTGAAAGCTGGCACGTTCATCGTCATCATGATTGTCGGGGTGGTTCCAAGTGGCTGAATTGTAGAAGAAATACTCCTCAGCCAATAGCGGTGTGCCCCAAGGCGTTACGATGCCGGAACATAGCACAGCACCACCGTCGACAGATGCAAGATCCAGCATTTTCGAAGACGCCAGATCAGCTGCCCACCGGCCATCGTTCCTTGTCAGGCTCACCTTTGAGACCGCGCTTGCGCCGTCACGGCCGGCACCTTCCCATCCCGTGTAAAGATATGCTGTGTTGGCGCCAGTGGGAACAAAGCCGTTAAAATCGGGCGTGTTCGAGACATACATCAATTCTCCGGCAGCATCATAGACACCACCAAAGAGTTGATCGTTGCCCAAGGTGTCCCCCGCTTTGGCGAAAACCACATACTTACCCGAATTTGTACTGACGCCGCCGCGTGCATTTTCCGCTGGAATAGACATCGTGGGGGCCGATGGGTCAAACCCGGCTACATAGCCAACCAGTGCAGCTGGTGCGTCATCTTTAAACGTATTCTTGCCGCCCGGGTGCTGAGCGTTCAGAAACAAATCGCCAATGGCGTTTGTCGAAATACCGGTTACTTCTGCCCCGTCAGGCATCGTTGCGATCCGCGTTAGCGTAACTTCGGCCGTTGCTAAAACCGGCAGCATCGCAATAGCCGCGGCGGTGGTGAATAGATGTCGCTTGATCATGTCATTTTCCCCCTTGTTGTCGATTCTGGCCCAAGCTTAACGGAGACTTTGCAGAAACTAGAGTTTTAAGTTGAGGCGGCACTGGTGCTGTTGTGTCTGGAAAGGCCCGCCACGCGATCGGCAGACTTGCGTTGAGATCATCAGGCATACCGGAGGGAAGAAGCGCCTTAATGACGACAGCCTGAGCCGGAAGGGGAAACAAAACCATCAGAGTCAAAAAGTGAATTTTCAATTCAAACCTGCTGCTTTTTCCAACAAAGCGTCATTGTGGCGTCTGACTGCCTGATGCATGCGCAGCGCATCATCCAACTGGGTATTCCAGATTAAATGGCATCGAATATGACGAACTATCTGGTTTCGAATGCGCCCAGATCTATTCCGGCTCCTTGCGGGCGTCGGGTCCCGTCAATATCCTGAGCCGGACCATGCCCCTTTACGCCCGCGCTTGTAAGGTCCGATGACGGCAGCAACCGGTAATCGCCACCGGCCGCATCGCGAAAGATGGCTGCCGGATCGGAGACCGTGACATTCGTCCCTTTCGGTTGATCAGGTGGCAGTTTCGTTCTGATCGAGAACCGCGCAGCTAGATTGTTGGCTAATAGGTTTTGCCATGCAAGCTGACCACCCTTGGCATCCTGAAGCATTATCCACGGATAATCCTGCGCTTGGCCATCTGGATGCACCACGGTATTATTGACGATCCGTGACGTGCTCGCACCGTACAAAGAGATTCCGTGATATCCCGTCACCTCAACCAGATTGTTGGCTATCGTCAGGTTTTCATAGGGGCCGTCGAACAAGCCGATCCCCTGCAAGCGACAGCGCAACGGATGGGCCTTGGGGCCGCGCCATTCCAGTATCCGGTTGCCCTCGATCCGTAGTCCCCGCAAGGGGCCGCTGCCGTCCCGTGGTGCCCAGGCCTGAAAACCGTCATCGTGGTTGTCATCCACTTTGATGCAGTCCTGCACGGTGTTGCCGCTGACAACTGAATTATCGGCCAGTGCACGCATGGCATCGCCCGTGAACCCGCGAACGTGATTTCCTTCGATGCGTGCTGCGGGGCCAAGGGCGGTGATGGCGAAACCTGTTGCCGTAATCTGGCTGTCGAAAACGCCGCTGTTTGCACCCTCAATTCGCACGCCACCGATGCCCTTTAATGAGAGCCATTCCGAAAGGGACCAATCAAGATAATTGCGCGCGGCAGCTTCACGACTACGGACATCAAGCCCCTCGAAAACGATGCTGTTGGTGTTGGGTCTGGACAGGACAACGGCCTTCTGGGCGATGTCGGCTGTTGGCCACACCGCTAGATCGCGGATCACCAATCCCGAAGCGTCCTGTACCAAAACCGCCTGAACATGCGCACCAGCGGCCCCGCGAAAGGTCAACGCGGGGTCGAAATGCAGCCCTTCCAATACCAAGACGCCGTGGCTGCCGCGCTCAAGTACAACGGTATCGCCAGCGCCGACCTGCCCAGAGGCTATCGCAGCTTCAAGCGCCTGCCAGCCACGGCCAGCCTCTTGGCGAAACTCGGCTGCGTTTGCCGCACCGAACAGGCATATTGTCACCGCAAAGACTGCCCACCGTAGCATCATCCCAACCACCCCTGCGCAAGTGCCCTAACCAATGACACTGCATTGGCGATAGCGAAGGGCTGCGCGCGCAACGCTCTTACCGCGTGCCGCCGTGCATCGGTGTAATCGCCCAATGCGCGCAGCCCCCCTGATATCCGCCGGTGGTGCTGGGCGTTTGCCGGTGGGTCTTGCTCGAACAGCGCCTTGTGTTTGCGCATGACCAAGCGCTGGGCCAATGACCGCTTTTCAACCGAGCGTGTTACGGAGTTGTCAGACATTCTCTGGATGACCAGCTCCTCATCGAGAAAGTCTATGGTGCCGCGCTGTGACACGCGCAGCATTAGCTCCCAATCCACCAACGCAGGAAAGTCTTCATCGAAACCGCCGAGTTCGTCAAAGATATCTCTGCGCAGAATAAGCATCTGGGTCGAGATAAAGCTGCCACGAAGCAACGCGGGCAGCATATTTTCAGACAACGGGCCGATGGTGTGTTTGGGGACCCTTCCTGTTGCGGGGCTTTGGGGGGCGGTATCGGCCTTGATCACCATCGCGCAGAAGCCTGCGATATGATTGCTTTGCTTCAGCCGATCCATTTGTCGCGATAACCGCTCTGGCAACCAGACATCATCGCTATCCTGAAAGGCGATCCAATCGCCATGCGCCTGCTTGACGCCGTAGTTCCGTGCGCCACTTGGACCCTGTGATCCCTTATTGTCCAGCACTACCAAACGCGGGTCAGACATTGCCGCCAGAACATCAAGCGTGCCATCACGCGATCCGTCATCGATCACGATGACCTCAAGGGGGGTGTAATCCTGCGATAGCACGGATTGAACGGCTTCCGCGATGGTCGCCTGACGGTCGCGACACGGAATGATGACGCTGACCAGAGACTTCGTATCATTGACTTTATCGGTCATGGTACGAAATTCCGTGACGCAACCGGAGAAGTCCACTTAGTATATACGTGGAAGTCCGGAATTTTGGAAAACAACGGGAGCGCAGCATGATCAGGCTGGCCGATCTGAGCGGCGGACGCGACAACAATCTCAACCTGATCCGTTTCTTGGCGGCTGTTGCTGTGCTTGTGTCCCATGCCACGCCGATCGCAATTGGCGCCGGAGTGGCCGAACCGCTGGTCGCGGTGA
>Ga0209345_10001005_pt1 | contig 36051 bp, 34 predicted proteins | sample Cruoilmetagenom7_FD_187294 | JGI IMG/M metagenome (GOLD analysis project Ga0209345, IMG submission 187294) | Oil polluted marine microbial communities from Coal Oil Point, Santa Barbara, California, USA - Sample 7 (SPAdes) (version 2) | ecosystem: Environmental > Aquatic > Marine > Oil seeps ...
TAGAATGTTCATTGTATTCAATTTCCCCATTTTGTAAAGAACGATATGCATCATTTACTTGCATTGGTTCACCACCAATAACTTTACAATTGGAATTATAATAATAGTTCGCTAAAGCTGTACCTGCAATTAATCCACCGCCGCCAACTGGAGTTAACATATAGTCTAAGTTTTGCTGTTCTTCTATAAGCTCATAAGCCGAAGTTCCTTGCCCTAATATGACATTTAAATCGTTTGAAGGATGTAAAAAAGTAGCGCCTGTTTCCTCCTGTATTCGTTTTGCCTCACGTTCTCTTGAAGTTAAATTAGGTTCAGAAAAAGTAATGATTCCACCATAGGTTTTCACGCCTTCTATTTTTACTTTAGGTGCATTTGAAGGCATGACAATGTATGCTTCAACATCTAATTGCTTTGCTGCTAATGAAACAGCTTGAGCAAAATTTCCTGAGGAATGTGTTACCACACCTTTATTTTTTTGTTCTACTGATAATTGCTGAATGGCATTAATGGCTCCTCGCATTTTAAAAGCACCAGCTTTTTGAAAATTCTCACATTTAAAAAACAAATTAGCTCCTACAAGTTCATTGATTAATTGTGATGTTAATATTGGCGTTCGATGAACAAAAGGCTGTACTCGTTTATAAGTATGCTCCAAATCTTTTATAGTAGGAAGTGATTTCTTCATGCTACTAAAATATCAATTTTACTTAACAGCTACAACTTGACAAATTTCTTTGTAATAGTCTTGTTTTCAATAGCGATTTTCACAAAATACAAACCAGATGTTAATTCTGTTGTTAGGAATTGCTATTATAAGTTGTCCATTTATTGAATATATTTTTATTAATTCAACTTTTTCTTCTGTATCAATATTTATAAAATCTAATGCAGGGTTTGGGTAAATGGCAATATTTAATAAAGAAATTTCTTCAACACCTAAAGAACAATCTTCACTGTAATGTGCCCAATCATCTTTGCACCAATAATCATTATAACAATCTTGACTATTTGAAAAGTCATCATCATCTACAGTAATACAAAACAAATTAGAGTTATTAAAGGTATACATAGCACTCATATTTGTATTGTTACCATTTTTAATATTTAAATTAGTTAATAAATTATCGTTACAAAGAAGAAATGAGAGATTTGAATTTTCGGATAAATCCAATTCATTAAGTTGATTATTGTGACAAGAAAACTGTTCAAGATATGAGTTTTGTGTGAGATCTAAATTTAATATTTGATTATCACTGCAATATAACCATTCAAGATTTGGATTTTGAGTAACATCTAGACTAGTCAATTGATTTTGAGAACATATAAATCTTTCAAGAAGAGAATTTTGTGTTACATCTAAAGTGGAAATTAAGTTAAAAGAACATCTCAATACAATTAAATTGATATTTTGTGAAACATCTAAATTGGAAATTTCATTATGGTCACACCAAACTTGTGTAAGGTTTGGGTTTTGAGTAATATCTAAAGTTGTTAATTCATTTTCATCACATATTATATAATGAAGATTTGGAGATTGTGTAACATTTAAACTGACTAAATTATTATCATTACATCCTAATGTTTCAAGGTTAATGTTTGGAGTTAAATCTAGATTTACTAATTCATTATTACTTATAATTAAATTTTCTAAATTCATATTCTGGCTTAAATCAATAGTATTAATTTCATTATATGAACAACCTAAACTTATAAGGTCTGTATTTTGACTAACATCTAAGCTTATTAATTGATTAACGTCACAATTTAAATTTATAAGATTTGTATTTTGACTAACATCCAAGTTAGTTAATTGATTTGTACTGCAATTTAACTCTAGAAGATTTGAGTTTTGACTAACATTTAAACTAGATAATAGGTTTTGAGAAATTGAAAATATTTCAAGATTTAAATTTTGACTTACATCTACACTTGCCAATTGATTTTGACGACAAAATAACCATTTAAGATTTGCAAAACTTTGGATTCCTTCTAGTGATGAAATATCTCTACTATTAACTTCTAAAGAAATGATAGCTTCAGCCTCACTCACCTGTATTTCGCCATCATTATTTGTGTCTGCATCTATATCGCCAGTACCATTATCATCTGTATCTACACACGGAGTATTCACTAATGCATTTTTAAAATTAGCATCAGGAATGTTTACAATTTGTGCTTGGGTAATAAAACTTAATAATAATAATAAAGCAAGGAAATAAAAATTCTTCATAGATAAGATCTTAATGATAAATCAAATCTAAGAAATTTAATTACTAAAATGAATCCCACATTCTCTATTTTCAAGCGCTTTTACTGGATCATAATAATCGAACTCAACCGGAAGATTATTTTCTTTTAAAAATTGAAGCATTTCTTGATCTGAAAAATAAAAGAAGGGTGCTATTTTTAAATTACCATTACAGGATAAATTAAAAATATTTAATGTTTTTCTATGTGAAGTTTGATTCATTCTAATATTTGTTAACCAAACATCTGGATTATATTTATTAAAGGCTCTACTAAAAGGTTCAATTTTAACGAGATCTGAAAATAGTTCGTGATCCGGATTCTCTAAAGTTGGCTCACCTATTCTATTTTTAATAAAAGCAGTTGTAAGCTTAGGAGTAAAAATATCAATTCGCAATTTTAATGTATCAATCAACTTATTTACATGTCGATAAGTGGCATCTGTATTATAACCTGTATCGCACCAAATCACTTGAATATCTTCTTTAAATTTTACAGTTTCAGATAAAAGGGCTGCGGAATAAGCTCCAAAACTTGTCGAAATTAATGGTCTTTCTGCAATAGACAAAGCATATTTTATAATTTCAAAAGGACTTTTATTTCTATACTTTTTATTTAATGCTGCAATTTCTTGAAGGCTAAAATTATCTTTTACCATATTACCCTATCGATTTAATAGACTAGGCAAAAATAAGAATTAATCTGATTGATTGGCAGTATTAACTTTTATTTATTAAATCAGCTATTGTTGTGTGTTCAAAAATTTTAAGTGTATTGTCTCTAACCTGAATCATCAAGCGGTGTACGGAGCATGTTGCTTCGTCTTCACAATCATCACATTTTTCATAAAAATTTAAACTGACACAAGGAACCATTGAGATAGGCCCTTCCAAAATTCTAAAAACATTATCTATTTTTATTTCATTTGCTTCTTTAAGTAGATAATACCCTCCACCTTTTCCTTTCTTGGATCCTAAGTAACCCGATTTTCTTAGTAACAATAAGATGCTTTCTAGAAATTTCTGCGAAATATTTTCTTCTGAAGAAATAGTAGAAATCTGAATTGGAATATTCTTTTCTTGACGTGCCAAATACGTCAAAGCTTTTAACCCATATTTAGTTTTTCTAGATAACATAATTGCTATTTATTTTAGATAATTTTATGCTTTACTAATAATCAATAATAATGAAAAATTTTATATCCATATTACTATTAGTATGCATTTCAAATATAGCAATAGCTCAAGAAACAAATACAATAAATTTTCCTGAAGATTATTACGGAGTATATATGGGCACATTAAACATCTCTTTTGAAAGAGGCAGTCAGTAAGTTCCCATGGAATTTCATCTTAATAAAACAGATTCTATAGGCAAATACAATTATGTATTGGTTTATGGTGAAAATGAAAAAAGACAAGAACGTAAGTATTATTTAATTGAAAAAGATGCAGAAAAAGGAAATTACGTAGTGGATGAAGACAACGGAATTTTTATCGATGCAAAAGTTTTAGAAAACAAATTATATTGCCTTTTTGAAGTAGAACAAAGTTTATTAACCACTTTTATCACTTTTGAAAAAAACCATCTTCTATTTGAAATTGTATATTCAAACACTTCAAAAAAAGAAGAAAGTGGAGGACAAAATGATAGCATTCCTAAAGTCACATCATATCCTTTACATGTCATTCAAAAAGCCAAACTTTTAAAACAATAATTAAAATATTTTAGAAGCAATCAATTTGATGTTATCACTTTTTCCCATTGAATAATAATGTAAAAAAGGAACTCCTTTTTTTATCAAATCTTTACTTTGTTCAATACACCATTCTACTCCTATTTCTCTAACCGATTTATTATCCTTGCAATTGATCACTTCTCGAATTAAATCGTCTGGTAAATCTACTTTAAATCGATTCGGAATTAAATTTAACTATTTTCTAGTTTTTCATAAACATGAGTAAATAATCGATAAGCGCCTCCACAGATATCATCTACAGCAATAATCTCATCTCCAGTAGATAATTTTAAAACTGCGTCAATCGCAGCTAATCCAGTTGCAAAAGCAAAACCAGAATGTCCGCCTTCTAATTGGGCAACGACATCTTCTAGGACTTTACGAGTTGGATTGTTTGAACGTGCATAATCAAAACCTTTATTAACGCCAGGCACTTCTTGAATAAAAGTTGATGCTTGGTAAACAGGTGTTGAAATAGCACCTGTTAGAGGATCACTTGGGATCGCATGAATAATTTTTGTTGCATTCATTTTTCTTTAATTTTGAATTAATTATTAGTTAAAATCAAAAGTCAAAATGCGTCATTGTTGTGACGTATCTTACTAGAAAAATGTTATTAATAAAATTATGAAACTACCGAAAGTAATTTCATTTTGGTTATCTATCTAAATACTAACAACGTTAGCATATAAGTAGAATTTAGCACCTTCTTTACGAATAAAGGGTTGCTAAGGCTTCAAAGGGTCTAATCGCTCCACCTTTCTTGATAACAGTTTCAATAAGTGTTTGAACTTTGTGAGCACAAATATTTGTTCACAAAAAGTTAATATCCTAATTTTTTAGTAAAAAAAATAAAAAAGAATTGCTATTCACTTTATTTTTTTACTTTTGTTGAACTAAAATTAAGAGGAAAGATTTGACTGATTGCAACCTCTTATGTTGTCACAACAACATAAATAAAAATGCTAAAGGACAGTGTAAACTTCCTTCGACGCTTTCGTCAAATCCCCAATATAAAATTATTAAAAATGGCGTATTTATTTACTTCAGAGAGTGTATCTGAAGGACATCCAGATAAAGTAGCAGATCAAATTAGTGATGCTTTAATAGACAACTTTTTAGCATTCGATCCACAATCGAAAGTAGCTTGTGAAACACTAGTAACAACAGGACAAGTTGTATTAGCTGGTGAAGTTAAAAGTAACACCTATTTAGATGTTCAAAAAATTGCAAGAGATGTAATTAATAAAATTGGATATACAAAAAGTGAGTACATGTTCGATGGAAATTCTTGTGGAGTATTTTCAGCAATTCATGAACAATCATCAGATATAAATCAAGGTGTTGATCGAGCTGAAGGGGAAGAACAAGGTGCAGGAGACCAAGGAATGATGTTTGGTTATGCAACCAATGAAACAAGCAATTATATGCCATTGGCTTTAGATTTAAGTCATCTAATTTTAAAAGAATTAGCAGTTATGCGTCGTGAAAATGATGTTGTTGATTACTTAAGACCAGATGCGAAAAGTCAAGTCACAATAGAATATAGTGATGATAATAAACCTCAACGAATTGATACGATTGTAATCTCTACACAGCATGATGATTTTGATGAAGATGAAGCTATGTTAGCTAAAATTAAATCAGATTTAGTTTCTAAATTAATTCCAAGAGTGATCGCACAAGTTTCACCTGAAATTCAAGCCTTATTTAATGATGATATTACTTATCATATTAATCCGACAGGTAAATTTGTAATCGGTGGGCCTCATGGAGATACCGGATTAACAGGTAGAAAAATTATTGTTGATACTTATGGTGGAAAAGGAGCTCATGGCGGAGGTGCTTTTTCAGGGAAAGACCCTAGTAAAGTAGATCGTTCTGCCGCATATGCTGCTAGACATATAGCTAAAAACATGGTTGCAGCAGGAGTTTGTGATGAAATTTTGGTTCAAGTAAGTTATGCGATTGGAGTAGCAAAACCAACTTCAATTAATGTAAATACCTATGGAACTTCTAAATTAAACATGAATGACGGTGAAGTTTCTAAAATAGTAGAACAAATTTTCGATATGCGTCCGGCAGCCATTGAAAGTCGTTTGAAACTTAGAAATCCTATTTATTTAGAAACAGCTTCTTATGGACATATGGGAAGAACTCCTGAAACTAAAACATTAACTTTTACTTCAGCAGATGGTAAATCAATCTCTAAAGAAGTTGAAACTTTTACTTGGGAAAAATTAGATTACCAAGATCAAGTGAAAAATGCTTTTGGTTTGTAATATTTAAAATATCAATATAAAAAAGACCGCTTAGATAGCGGTCTTTTTTTTTAAATAATATTATGATTTTTAGCTTTTTGTACCGCTTCAATCTTACTATGCACTTGAAGTTTTTTGTAAATATTTTCAATATGTTTTCTTACAGTACTAGGTGATAAAATTAAATTATTTGCAATGACAGTATAACTTAACCCCTTACTTAATTGTTCTAATACTTCAACTTCACGTTTAGACAATGATATCTCTTCATGATCTCTTGGGTTATTAATATCTATTGGATTTCGAAGTAATTTCAAAGTTTTTAATGCTATAGAAGGATTCATGGCTGCACCACCGTTTAAAGTTTCTTGCATGCCTTCATATAAATCTTTTGGATTTATTTCTTTCAGCAAATAACCATCTGCTCCAGCTTTAATAGCATTAAATATATTTTCATCATTATCAAAAGCTGTCAACATAATAATTTTAATATGAGGATATTTTTGCTTGACCATTTGAGTGGTTTCAATACCGTTTAACACAGGCATTTCAATATCCATTAAAATAATATCTAGGTTGTGATTATCCTCAAGTTTGGTTAATAATTCACTTCCATTAAGTGAAGTATGTTTAATAGAAATATCATCAAAAAAAGAAAGTTTTTCTTTTACTGCTGAAATTAAAAATGAATTATCATCTACAATGGCAACTTTTACATTCATAATGAATTAAGGGTTAATTATTTTAAAGATACTCAAATATATTAGAATAAGATTTGAAAAGATATAAGGCAAATGTCGTATTCTATTCTATAATTTAAATTGTTTCATTCATATGTATTTTAACAGAAGTTCCTTTATTTTTTTCTGAAGTTAATTTTATTGTTCCATTTAAGTCTCTTGTTCTTTTTTTCATATTATTAAGACCATTACCTAGTTCGATTTCTTTTTCATCGAATCCAATTCCGTTATCTCTTATTTCGAAATGAAGTCCGATGTCATTTGTAAAAACAACCTCTACTTTTGAAGCATTTGCATATTTAATTGAATTATTAACACCTTCTTGAATAATGCGATACATGTTCATTCCTTGTACTGAAGTAAAAACCTGATCTTGATCTACTTCAGAAGAAATAAGAAAATTGAACTTTGTTTTATCTGAAGTTATTTTAGCCTTTTCAATAAAATTAGTGATTCGTGATTGAAGGTCTTCAAATGAAATATTGTTTTTATTCATCGCCCAAATCGTATCTCTCAACTCATAAATAGTTTGTGTTGTAAAGGCACTAATACCAGATAATTTATTGGATAACTTATCACTTATATCTGTGAAACCATATTTTAAATTATCAACACTTGAAATGATAAATGTAAGTTGAGCACCAATATTATCATGAAGATCTCTTGAGATTCTAAGACGTTGCTCCTGTAATTTATTTTGAGTTTCTATACGTGCTAAGGCAGTTTTTAATTCGTTCTCTTTTTTTAATTGACGGTTTTTTAATTTTTGTTGATTGAAAAATAAATAGCCTATTAATCCTAAAATTAATGCCAATCCCAATGAACCAAATATTAGATAATTTTTTTGTTTTACTTCCAATTCTTTCTCTGCAAGTAATGCTCGTTGCTCTAGAATTTCTTTTTCCTTTTTTTCAGTTTCATATTTAGTTTCAACTTCTGCAATAATCTTAGCATTATCGATATTTAAAATCGAATCTTTTACAACGATATATTTATGTAAGTATGTATTTGCAGTTTTATAATCATTTTGTTCTTGAGCTATTTTTGAAAGCGAACTATAAATTTCTTTTTTAGGTTGTTTTAAACCATTAGATTTCGAAATTTCTAAGCCTTTAAATAAATAATATTTTGCTTTTACAAATTGTTTCTGCATACTCAAAGATTCTCCAAACGAACCGTAAGATCTTGCCAAACCACTTAAATCATTTATGCTTTTTTTTATTGAAATTGATTCAGTAAAAAACTTTTCTGCATTTAAAAAATCCTCTTTATTAGCATAAGCTAATGCAATGTTTGAAAGCTGAGTAGCTTCCATTTTTTTATCATTTATATTTCTACTAATCGTCAATCCTTTATCATAAGAAACAATAGCTTCATCATATTTCTTTTGGTAATCGAAAATTGCTCCAACATTATTATATCCATTAATCAGTCCGTCAAAATTCCCTAATTCTTCTTGTATTTCTAGTGCTTTAGTTAAGTATTCTGTTGTCTTATCGAAATCTTGAGTATAATAATAGACCACCCCAATATTATTAAATGCTTGAGCAATTCCATTTCTATTTTCAAGTTCTTCCTCAGCCTTTAAAGCTTCAAACATATACTCTAAAGCAGTATCATATTCAGCTTTTTTAATGTGTATTGTAGCAATATTATTTAGCACCACAGCAAATCCTTTAGTACTATTGGTCTCCTTAATAATTGCAAGCGCCTTATTATAGGTTTCCATTGCCTCAGGAAACATGGTTTTACGCTCGTAGTAATTGCCCAACGTATTTAAATTAATCCATTGTCCTTGTAAATAATTTAATTCTTTAGCCAGAAGATGTCCCTGAACAGCAAATGTTTTTGCACTATCTAAATGAGTAACATTATAATGTCCTGCAGTTTTCTGGTATAAATGTACTTTTGAGGTATCCTTTTTTGAAGCATTTAAAACTGTTAGTAAACTATCAATATTTTTTACTGTTTCTTGTGCATTAAAATGAAATGAACCCGCAATAAAAAATAAAATGAAAATAGATTTTTTTATGATCATAAAGATTTCTTTAATTCTAAAAATACTTATTTCAGATTAATTTTAGGTTGCAAAACAAGAGATTCTTCAAGGTTATACTTTAAAAAATGATAATTCTCTAGTCCTTTTTTTCTGAAATTCAATTGAGTTTTATGTATTGATATTGATTGTTTTATATCATGAATATCGTGGTAATGTCGCTGTTTTATTTTTTTATTTTCAATAAAAAAATACAGAAACAATCCGCTGATTACACATACAAGAATGAGCAATATTAGGGCATACATTGATAACATAATTTAACCCTTAAAAATACTTTATATCATAAAGAATAAACATAAGGCAACTGCCCTATTTTCTAATTAGGCAATTCAATAATGATAGAAGTTCCTTTATCAACTTTAGATTTAATAGAAACTTTTCCTTTTATATCTTTAGTTCTCTTTTTTATGTTTGAAATTCCATTACCTAACTTCACTTTATCCATATTAAACCCTTTACCTTGGTCAATTATTGCAATAGTGAAATGACTTTCAGTTTCATTTATTGTGACAGAAATTTCAGTTGAATTAGCATACTTTGAAGCATTGTTTACTGCTTCCTGAATTATCCGATAAAGATTCATCCCTTCTACTGAAGAAAATACATGAAGTTTATTTACATTTTCAGCAATATTAAAGTTAAACGTAGTTTCATTTGATGCTATTTTTGCTTGTTCAATAAAGTTTGAAATTCGAATTTGAAGATCTTCAAAACTGATATCATTTTTATTCATCGCCCAAATGGTATCTCTTAATTCATATATTGTTTGTTTCGTAAATCCACTGATACCAGTTAAGCTTTCTGAAGCTGGAAAATCTTTAAATTTATATTTAAGTGAATCAAGAGAAGAAATAATAAAGGTTAAATGAGAACCAATATTATCATGTAGATCTCGAGAAATTCGCAATCGTTGTTCTTGAAGTTTATTTTGGGTTTCAATTTTAACCAGGGCAGTTTTGAGCTCATTCTCTCTTTTTATCTGATTGTTTTTTAGTTTTTGCTGATTGTACAGTAAATACCCTAATAATCCTAACACAAATGCAAGTCCGAAGGAACCAAAAATCAACTGGTTCTTTTTCTTCATTGCCAATTCATTTTCTGCTAGAAGCGCTCTTTGTTGTAATATTTCTTTTTCCTTTTTCTCCATCTCAAATTCAACAGTATACTTGGCAAGTTTATCTTGAACCTCCAAATTTGTAATACTGTCTTTATGTGCATAAAATTTTTCAAAATAGAATAATGCAGAATCGGTATTTTTCAACTTTTTATACACTTTCGACTTAAATTGATAATTATACTGAGTTAAGTATCTTATCTCTTTCTTTTTTGAAATAGTGAGTGAGTTTTCTACAAGTGAAAGTGTTTCAGAAAAATTATTTCTTTTAAAGTATACCTCAGCTAGATTCGTATAATTTTCTGCTAATCCTATCGAATCTTTTAATTGAAGGCGATATTTCATAGAAAGATTTAGAAATTTAATTGCATTATTATAATCACTCTTAAGCAAATAAACTCCTCCTATATTACTTAGGCTATAAGGAATCCCAAGTGAGTCATTTTCTGTTTCCTTAATTGACAGCCCTTCATGATAATAAAACAATGCGCTATCTAGCTCTTGCATCATTTCCTTTAACACTCCATAATTGTTATATATATTTTTAAGCTCCGAATTAAGCTCATTTTTTTCAGCTAAAGATTTCCCTTTTTGCATATAAAAAATAGCTTTATCCATATTTCTTCGCTTCATCTGATATCCTAATTCAGCATACGTTTTTGCTATTTTGGACACATCTTTTAACTCCTCATATATACGAATAGCTTCTAATGTGTTTTTTAAATTTTCTTCATATTTACCTTGATAATACAGAACAATAGATAATTTTAAATATCCATCAGCCATTCCTTTTTGATAGTTAGTTTTTAGGGCATTCTTAATATTACTAGAAAAAAGTTTTGCTAGAGAATCTGAAGAAATTGAAGATTTATGAATTACAATAGCATTTATTTTATCTATTTGTTTTTCATTTTGTGAAAACCCTGTGCTAAAAGAGAATAATACAGTAAAAAAAAGGATAAAATATTTCACACTAAAAGGCATTTATTTCCTAAATGTATCTAAAATTTATATGAATCAAAAATTTATACCTTTATTGAAATATTTTCAAAATTTAATATCATGCTTCAGAAGCTATTTTTAGCCTTTATTATAGTGTTCATTTCATCTTGTGGTTCATCAACAAAAGAAGTTGATTTTGACTTTACTACAACATTTGAAAAATCTGAAGGAACCGAAACAGCCACCTATGAAGAGATTGTAAAATATTACACTAACCTTTCAGAAGCATATACTTCAATAGCAATGTATACAATGGATAAAACGGATAGTGGTCATCCTTTGCATTTAATAACTTTTAATCCAAATCGGACGTTTGAATCGGAGTTTTCAGAGAGAGATAAAAATATTATTTTAATCAATAATGGAATACACCCAGGAGAAAGTGACGGAATTGATGCTTCCATGATGCTACTTCGAGATCTTGCTGAAAATAAAATTTCAACTCCTGAAAACACTATTATTGCAGTAATACCAATTTACAATATTGGCGGTGCCTTAAATAGAAATAGTACTACACGAACTAACCAAAATGGACCTGTTTCATATGGTTTTAGAGGTAACGCAAGAAATTTCGATTTAAATAGAGATTTTATTAAAGCTGACACAAAAAACGCTAAAGCATTTATCAATATTTTTAGAACAATAAAGCCACAGGTTTTTATTGACAATCATGTTAGTAATGGAGCAGATTATCAATATACCTTGACTCATTTATTTACACAACACAATAAACTTGGAGGTGATTTGGGTGAATATTTACATCAAAAATTAATGCCTCAATTAGAAGATTCTTTAGAACAAAAGAAATGGGACATCACGCCTTACGTTAATGTTTTTAATCGAACTCCAGAAAAAGGGTTTACACAATTTATGGACTCTCCAAGATATTCTACAGGTTATACTACCTTATTTAACACACTTGGAATAATGGTTGAAACTCATATGTTAAAACCCTATAATAAACGAGTTGAGGGAACCTATGAAATGATGAAATCTATGATTAGTATAGTTGATTCAGACGATGAACAAATACGTATATTAACTTCAGAAGCAAAAAATAGTTTTAAAGTAAATTCTGAATACCCTATTCAGTGGAAAATTGACAGTTCACAAACCACAATGTTAAATTTTAAAGGCTATGAAGGAACTATGATTCCTTCAGCACTCACAGGTGTTGATCGATTAAAATATGATCGTAACAAACCATTTATAAAAGAGATTACCTATTATAATTATTTTAAATCCTCAGAAAGTATTTCCATTCCAAAAGCATATGTAATTCCGAAGGGATATTGGAATGTGATAAACTTATTAAAGCTGAATAAAATAAAGTTAGAAAGAGTAAAAAGTGATGCCATAATTTCAGCTGAAGTATATAAAATAGAGGATTACAATACCTATAAAAACGCTTATGAAGGTCATTATCCACATTATAATACTCAAGTGGTAATTAGCAATGAAGAAGTTCAAGTTTTCAAAGGAGATTATATAGTGAATACGCAACAAGAAGGTGTTCGATATTTACTAGAAACATTAGAGCCTTCTGCTCCAGATTCTTTTTTTAATTGGAATTATTTCGATGCAATTCTTCAACAAAAGGAAGGATTTTCTCCTTATGTTTGGGAAGATATGGCTTTAGAATTTTTAAATAAAAACCCAGAAATTAAGAAAGAATTTGAAGCAAAAAAAATAAATGACCCAAGTTTTAAAGCAAATTGGTATATGCAATTAGATTGGATTCATAAGCAATCACCCAACTATGAAAAATCTCATTTAAGATACCCGATCGTAAGGATGGGTAGTTAAATATTCTTTCGGAAATAACAGTTTAATGTTTTCGTACGATTCTTTTAAAGCTTTTTGAGTTTTACCGAAATTTTTCCATTTCACTTTCTTAATTCCTTCTTTTTCTTGCGGAATTAATTCTCCATCATAGTCGGAGTACATTTCGTACCAATAGGTGATTTTTAGTTTAAATTTATTATTTCGCTTAAATACGTGATATGTTTTAGCAATAAATTTTCGAATTTCTAAATCTCTTACTCCAGTTTCTTCTTCAACTTCACGAATTGCAGCTTCAGGTATGGTTTCACCCTTTTCTATTTTTCCTTTCGGTAAATCCCATTTCGAATTACGATGAATAAATAAAACTTTCCGTTTTTGATTGTATACCAAACCTCCTGCTGCTTCAACAACAGGCAATTTTTCACGAAGAAACTTTTCAATATTTTCTTCATTATGATGGTATAAATTCATGTAAAGAACCTCTCCGTCATAGATTCTTTTTACAATTTTTTTAAAGTCAACATCTTTTAATTTTTTTGAAGTATACTGAACTCCAACTTTCTTTTCAGTAGAAAGAATAATAGGGATGTTTTTAACAAAAACTTTATACATTTGCAGTATGATTTTAAACAAAGAAACAGCACAAAAAACCGCCGAATTGTTATTGCAAATTAATGCAATAAAATTAGAACCACAAAATCCTTTTACGTGGGCTTCTGGATGGAAATCTCCAATTTATTGTGATAACCGTATAACTTTATCATATCCAATAATACGAAATTTTTTAAGAGAAAATATGGCAAATCAAATTGAAACCATTTATGGCAAGCCAGATGTAATTGCTGGAGTTGCAACTGGAGCTATTGGCATTGGTGCATTAGTGGCTGATTATCTAAATCTTCCCTTCTGTTATATTCGTCCAGAAGCAAAAAAGCATGGGCGTCAAAACAAAATTGAAGGCCATATTGAAGAAGGACAAAATGTAGTAGTTGTTGAAGATTTAATAAGTACTGGAAAAAGTAGTTTACTTGCAGTTGAAGCATTAAGAGAAGCTAAGGTAAATGTAAAAGGCATGATTGCTATTTTTACTTACGGGTTTCCAACTGCAGATGAAAATTTTGAAAATGCGAATGTCACATTAAATACTTTGAGTGATTATTCAAATTTATTAACATTGGCAGAGAAATCTAACTTTATTTCTTCTAATGAAGTTGAAGTTCTTTCAAAATGGAGAGAAGATCCTGCTATCTGGAACCAATAATCTAATTTAATAAAAGGTATAGTATTTGCATTTCCTATACTTCAAAAAATAAATAATATGGAATTAAACAGTAAAAAAGTAACTGTAAATAAATCGGCTGAAGATCTTTGCAACTTATTATGTGATGTAAAAAACTTCGAAGGATTAATGCCTGAAAATATTAGCAAATTTGAAGTAATTAAAGAAAACGCCTTCGTTTTTGCCTTAAAAGGAATGCCAGAAATCGCTTTAGAAGTTAAAGAAGTGAATGCTCCTAATCAAGTAACTCTTGGTGCTATGAGCGATAAAACTCCTTTTAACCTAATTGGTAACATTAACGCTATTGATGGAAATACTTCTGAAGCAGACTTAAAGTTTCAGGGAGACTTCAATCCAATGATGGCAATGATGATTAAGAGTCCGATCACTAAATTTTTAGAAACTTTAATTGATAATATTTCGAAATTTTAATACAGCATTTTAATTTCTCTTAAATTAAATTCTTGAAGGGGATTATCTTCAGTTTCAATCAATAATTGACCTGTTTGATTAATCCCTTTTATTTTGCCATTAAATTTTTCTCCTGAAAGATTCTCAAATACAGTGATTTTATCTTTTCTGAATAGAAACCTTTCATATTGTTCTTTTAATATTGAAAAATTTGTATGTTCAAGTTGAGATAATTCAAACAAAATACAATCACACATTACGTTTAACACTAAATCTAGGTTGTATTTTTTCTTTGAAGAAATATACATTGAAGTAGCTTGTGGTAAATTCTCAAAAAAATCATTGTTTACATTGAGTCCAACTCCTATTATTGAAGATGACACGTTACCTTGTTTTACTTGATTTTCAATAAGAATTCCCGCCATTTTTTTTTCGTCTGACAGAATGTCGTTTGGCCATTTAATAGACACCTCAGAAACGAAAAGCGTAGTTAAAGCCTTTTGTATTCCTAAAGATACTGCTAATGAGATATTAGCTTGACTCATTATAGGAAAGCTATTAAACTTCTTAAGTATACTGAAAGTAAGGGTTTCGCCTTTCTTCGAATACCAACTTGCACCCATTTGACCTCTCCCTTTTGTTTGCTCTTTTGCAAGAACAATAGTTTCATCTTTTAATAGTGTACTTTTAATTAACTCAATTAGGTAACTATTCGTTGAGTCAATGGCATTAAGTTTGATTATATTCATATTGAAAATGGTTCTGTTACTAATAAGTTAATGAAACGTAATAAGAAACAAAAAAGTAATAACTTTGCGCAAATTAAAATAATTAATGTTGAATAAAGAAAAAGAAACTGACCAACTTATAACACAAATTATAAAAGGAATTGAGGAAGTTAAAGGTCAAGACATTGAAATTCTTGATCTTAGAGAGATAGAGAACACTGTATGTGATTATTTTATTATCTGTAATGGTACATCAAACACACAAGTAAATGCCATTGTAAACTCAGTACAAAAAACTGTTAGCAAATCAGTTAAAGAAAACCCATGGCATGTTGAAGGTAGTAGTAATGCTGAATGGGTATTATTAGATTATGTTCATGTTGTAGTGCATGTATTCCAAAAGCATATACGCGAATTTTACGACATAGAAGGTTTATGGGGAGATGCTAAAATAGTTAAAATAGAAACCACACTTTAAAAACAAAGAAGCCACATGGCGAACGAAGATAAAAAACCTGAAGTTAAAAAACCTAAGTTTAATGCTTATTGGATTTATGCATCTATTATTGTTATAATAATTGGCGCTCAAATTTTTGGAGGAAATAGTTTATCGCAACCTTCCCCTACTAATGAATCTGATTTTCAAGAATATTTAATCAATGGTGATGTTGAAAAAATAGAGATTGTAAATCGAAAATTAGCAAAAGTTTATTTAACACAAGAAGCAAAATCGAAAGAAGTACATGCGAAGAAAAAAGGAAGCAGCAGCTTTCTTTCTAGTGCAAATGATGCTAGGTATCAATTTGAATTTGGTGATTTACAAAACTTCGAAAATAAAATTACACAAATAAAAAAGGAACATAACCTTAACACAAATATCGTTTGGGAAACCGACAGTAATATGTGGGGTGAATTATTATTAACACTGCTTCCTTTTGTAGTTATTATTGGTATTTGGATATTTATCATGCGAAGGATGTCTTCTGGTGGTGGAGGTGGTCCTGGTGGGCAGATTTTTAACATCGGAAAATCGAAAGCAAAATTATTTGATCAAAAAACCGATGTAAAAACTAGTTTTAAAGATGTTGCTGGTTTAGAAGGTGCAAAAGAAGAAGTACAAGAGATTGTAGATTTCCTTAAAAATCCAGATAAGTATACTGCTTTGGGAGGTAAAATTCCGAAAGGAGCTTTATTAGTTGGACCTCCAGGAACAGGAAAAACTTTATTAGCTAGAGCTGTCGCCGGTGAAGCGCAAGTACCTTTCTTTTCTTTATCAGGTTCAGATTTTGTTGAAATGTTTGTGGGTGTAGGAGCTTCAAGAGTTCGTGATCTTTTTAAACAAGCAAAAGAAAAATCTCCTTCTATCATTTTTATTGATGAAATAGATGCCATTGGTAGAGCTAGAGGGAAAAATAACATGTCTGGTTCTAATGATGAAAGGGAAAATACTTTAAATCAGTTATTAACTGAAATGGATGGGTTTGGAACAAACGCCAATGTAATTGTTATTGCAGCTACCAATAGAGCTGATGTTTTAGATAAAGCATTGATGCGTGCTGGTCGTTTCGATAGACAAATTTATGTTGACCTTCCAGATGTTAGAGAACGAAAAGAAATTTTTGATGTTCATTTAAGGCCTTTAAAAATTGATGACGGTCTTGATATGGATTTTCTTGCAAAACAAACGCCTGGATTTTCGGGTGCAGATATTGCAAATGTATGTAACGAAGCTGCACTAATTGCTGCTAGAAATGAAAAGAAAAGTGTTGAAAAACAAGACTTTTTAGATGCAGTTGATCGTATTGTTGGTGGTTTAGAAAAGAAAAATAAAATTATTACACCAAAAGAAAAAGAAGCGATTGCATATCATGAAGCTGGACATGCTACAGTTAGTTGGATGTTAGAACATGCTGCTCCCTTAGTAAAAGTTACTATTGTACCAAGAGGTCAATCTTTAGGTGCTGCATGGTATTTACCAGAAGAACGTCTTATCGTAAAACCTAATCAAATGCTTGACGAGATGTGCGCAGCCTTAGGTGGTCGAGCTGCTGAAAAAGTAATGTTTGATGAAATCTCTACAGGCGCTTTAAGTGACTTAGAAAAAGTTACAAAACAAGCCAGAGCAATGGTAACGGTATATGGGTTGAATGATAAAATTGGAAATCTTACTTATTATGATTCTTCAGGGCAAAATGACTATGGTTTTTCAAAACCATATAGTGAAAAAACTGCTGAAATGATTGATCAGGAAATTTCTAAAATGATTGAACATCAGTACCAAAGAGCTATAGATCTTCTTGAAAAGCATAAAGATAAATTAACTGAATTAGCAAATGTTTTATTAGAAAAAGAGGTGATTTTCAAAGATAATCTTCAAAAAATATTTGGTGACAGACCATTTGATAAAAAAGAAGAAGTAGAACAAGAAAATATTGCAACAAGCTAATTTACTGTATTCGAAAAAACGCATTAAAGATAGTTGAAGAACATCAGTATTATAAAGAGAATTCATATATTTGGTAAAAATAACTAGAGCTCCTCAAATTAATAACTAAATGAGTCTGTTAAAAAGACTTTTTAACTTAAAAGGTAAGTCAGAAAATATTAAAAAATCTTCTGAGCATGGGAAGTATTTCCCTGAAGATAAGCTGCCTATTGATGAAAGGTTTACTTATAATTTTAACAAAAATGGAGGTAAGTTTCTTTATTGTGAAAACAATGAGGAAATCATGGAGGCTTTTGATAATATCCTACTAGAGAATGATTGGTATGAAAAAGATACTTATTGTTTCAATGAGTTATTAATTCAAAAGTTTGATGGCTTTAACTTAAAGTTTGATAATTCACCAAAAGCTGCATTCTATCTTTCAACTTGTGAATCTTTAATTGCTGACAATGGAGCTATCTTATTATCCTCTAATCAAATTAAAGAAAAAAAATTAAATGAGCTTCCTACTAACTTTGTCATATTTGCAACTACAAGTCAATTAGTTGAAACTATAAGTGAAGGCTTACGTATTATTAAAAATCAATCTAGTAAACACATTCCAAGTAATATAACTACAATCCAAGACTTTGAAACTGAAAAAGAAAAGGAAAATGATTTTATGAGTTATGGAAGTATCACAAAAAACCTATATTTGCTGCTTCTAGAAGACTTATAATATGAAGGAATTTATAGTAAGGGCAATTTCAGGCATTTTATATGTCTCTATTATCTTGTTTACCTTATTTACCTCTCGAGAATGGTTTCTTGGATTATTCTTTATTCTTGCCTTAATTACACTAAATGAGTTTTTAAAGCTCCAAAACACTAAAGGTTATATTTATTATTTAATATTAGCGCTTCTTTTTTACTTTTTAAGCTATAAATTATATCACATATATGCTATTTACACATTGTTAATAGCAACTATTGGAGTCAACTTACTTTTATTAACCGATTTATTTTCAAAAAGAAAATATAAATTACTTAACAACAAGAAAATGCTTGGTTCCATTTTCTATATCATTTCTGGATTTATTTTTTTAACCCTAATTCCTTTTAAAAATTTAAACTTTATTCCTGAAATAGTTATTGCTATTTTTATATTGATTTGGGCGAATGATACTTTTGCTTACCTGATTGGAAAAAGTTTAGGAAAACATAAATTAATGGAACGTGTTTCACCAAAAAAAACAATTGAAGGATTTATTGGCGGACTAATTGGTTCTATAGTAATTAGCTTATTATTATTTAAATATACTGATTATTACTCTGTATATATTTGGATTATTATTGCTATTCTTGTATCTGTTTTTGGTACTTTAGGCGACCTTATTCAATCTAAAATTAAAAGAACAGCAGGAGTGAAAGATAGTGGTAAATTAATGCCTGGGCATGGAGGCTTATATGATAGATTAGACAGTGTTATATACTCAAGCCCGTTTATTTATTTATTTTTACAAATAATGAATTATGTTTCGTAGATCTTAAATTTTTCAAATTAAGAATACTTATAACATATAAATTAACTTTCCAACAAGGAAGAAAAATTAGATTAAATGTTTCATAAAGAAGGACATAAAATTATATTAATCACATTTATGCTTTGTATTTTACTAGGCATATCTTCTCATCTTTTAATTGAAAACGAAATTATAAGCAAAGCAATTATTTTAATTCTTATTGTTTTCTTAATTTTAATATTGCAATTTTTCAGAAACCCAAAAAGGAAATTTACACTTGGAGATGAACATGCTGTATCTCCTGTAGATGGTAAAGTTGTTGTTATAGAAGAAGTTTTTGAAAAAGAATATTTCAATGAAAAAAGATTGCAAATTTCAGTATTTATGTCGCCAATAAATGTACATATTACAAGGTATCCAGTTGGCGGAAATGTTGTGTTTAGCAAGTATCATCCAGGTAAGTTTTTAGTCGCCTGGCATCCTAAATCTTCTGAAGAAAATGAAAGAACTACTGTTGTTGTAAACAACAAAGCTTTTGGAGATGTTTTACATCGTCAAATTGCTGGAGCCTTGGCAAAACGTATTGTAAATTATGCCGAAAAAGGACAGCAAATAGATCAAGCTTCAGAAAGTGGCTTTATAAAATTTGGTTCGCGTGTAGATGTATTCTTACCTTTAGACGCTAAAGTAAATGTAAAATTAAATCAGAAAGTAAAAGGAGGAATTTCAATTCTTGCTGAAAAATGAATTCATCTGAATTAGATATCGAGTTTAAAAATGCTGTAAAAAGCATAAATAATCATACCGAACCTTTTCCGGCAGATTTTTTATTGAGGCTTTATTCTTTTTATAAAGTTGCTACAAACAATCAAGACATACCGAGTAGCCGATCTCCTTTAATTAATGCGTTTAAAACCAATGCCATTTTTCAGAATAAGGGATTAACTGAAAACGAGGCAAAACAACATTACATAGATGCTGCTAAGCATTATTTTCTATACAGAAAATAATGCCTTAAAACTCCTATTTCAAACTAGCCAAACTACTTTTTAACGTTTCAATTTTAGCTAAAGCATCCGCTTCTTTATTGCGTTCTATTTCTATAACTTTGGGTGGAGCATTATTTACAAAACGCTCGTTTTTCAGTTTTCCTTGTACACTTTTAAGAAATCCTTCCGTATATTTTAATTCTTCCGTAAGCTTAGTTATTTCTTCTTCAACATTAATCGCTCCATCGATAGGCACAAAATATTCATTCGATTTAACTCGGAATGTTAATGCTCCTTCTAACGTTTCAGTGATATAATTTATTTCTGAAATATTTCCCAACTTTGTAATAACTGAATCAAAAGTATTTGAAGCTTTTTCATTATTAATTACTGAAAGTACTATTTGATCTTTAAATGAAATATTCTTTTCCTTACGAATAGTTCTTATTCCCGAAATTACTTCCGAAGCAAATTCAAATTCATTTAAAAGTGTCTCATTTATAGGTTCTACTGAAGGATAAGCTGAAACAATTAAAGCTTCTTCTTTCGTTCTATCCGCAATCTGATGCCAAATTTCTTCAGTAATAAAAGGCATAAAAGGATGTAATACTTTTAAATTCTTTTCAAATAAATTGATAATCGAATCAAAGGTATTTTTATCAATTGGTTGTTGGTAAGATGGTTTTACCATTTCTAATAACCATGAACAGAAATCGTCCCAAATTAATTTATAAATAGTCATTAATGAATCTGAAAGACGGTACTTAGAAAAGTGATCTTCCATTTCAGCAAATGCTTTTTGAAATATAGAAGCATACCATTCTAAAGCAATTTTACTTGATTCAGGTTGTTCAATATCAACATCAACTTCCCATCCACTTACTAAACGATAAGCATTAACAATTTTATTAGTAAATGCTTTCCCTTGTTGTAATTTGGTTTCATCGAACAATAAATCATTACCAGCTCCAGAGCTTAATAACATCATACCCGCTCTCACTGCATCTGCACTATAATCTTCTATTAATTTTAATGCATCAGGTGAGTTTCCTAATTGCTTAGACATTTTACGTCCTTGATCATCACGAACAATACCTGTAAAATAAACATTGTTAAAAGGTTTTTCATTTCTAAACTCATAACCTGCAAAAATCATACGAGCTACCCAAAAGAAAATAATGTCTGGTCCTGTAACCAAATCGTTTGTTGGATAGTAATAATTTATTTCTTTATTATCTGGTTTACGTATTCCATCAAAAACAGATATTGGCCATAACCAAGATGAAAACCATGTATCTAACGCATCGTTATCTTGTCTTAAATCTTCAGATTTTAAATTAGTATTACCAGATTTTTCAATGGCTAATTGTAATGCTTCCTCTTTAGTTTCAGCAACTACAAAATCTTCTTTACCATCACCAAAATAGTATGCTGGAATTTGTTGTCCCCACCATAATTGACGAGAAATATTCCAATCTCTAATATTCTCTAACCAATGACGGTATGTGTTTTCTATTTTCTTCGGAAATAATTTAATTTCTTCCGTTTCTAACACAGCATCTAAAGCAGGCTTCACCAATTTATCCATTGATAAAAACCATTGATCACTTAACCTAGGTTCTATAACTGCTTTGGTACGTTCACTAGTACCAACTTTATTTAAATACTTTTCAGATTTTAATAAAGCTCCTGTTTCTTCTAATTCTTTAACAACTTCCTTTCTAGCTACAAAACGATCTTGACCTTGGTAATGCAATCCGAAGCTATTTAATGAAGCATCATCATTAAAAATGTCTATTACTTCTAATTTATGCTTATCTCCTAATACTTTATCGTTTTCATCATGAGCAGGAGTAACTTTTAAGCATCCTGTGCCAAATTCTACATCTACATATTCATCTTCTATAATAGGAATTACACGATTACAAATAGGAACAGTAGCTTTCTTACCTTTTAAATGAGAAAATCGCTCATCATTAGGATTAATACAAATTGCTGTATCACCAAAAATAGTTTCAGGTCTTGTTGTAGCAATTGTTAACGTATCTTCACTTCCTTCAACTTTATAGTTGATGTAATATAGTTTTCCTTCCGTTTCAACATAATTCACCTCTTCATCTGAAAGTGTTGTCTTTGCTTCTGGATCCCAGTTTACCATTCGGAATCCCCTATATATTTGTCCTTTATTGTATAAATCGACAAATACTTTGATTACAGATTCAGATAAATCTGGATCCATCGTAAATTTGGTACGATCCCAATCACAAGAACAACCTAACTTCTTCAGTTGTTCTAATATGATTCCTCCATATTCATGTTTCCATTCCCAAGCGTGCTCTAAAAACTCTTCTCTTGTTAAATCATTTTTATCAATTCCTTGCTCTTTTAGCTTTGCAACTACTTTTGCTTCAGTAGCAATAGAAGCATGATCTGTACCAGGCACCCAACATGCATTAAGTCCATTTAATCTAGCACGACGAATTAACACATCCTGAATTGTATTATTCAGCATATGCCCCATATGTAATACTCCTGTAACATTTGGAGGAGGAATGACAATGGTATATGGCTCTCTATCATCTACTTCAGAGTGAAAATAATTGTTTTCCATCCAGTAGTTATACCACTTGTTTTCTATATTTTGAGCATTATAATTTGCTTCTAAAGCCATTTTGGTCTGATTTTTGAAAAGTAATTTGCAAAAGTAGGTAATATCTGCAAGATTAGAAAAGTGAATAACTTATTTTGCAGATTGTAATAAAGTTATCTACATTGCACATATAAAACCAATATATTATGAAAAAATTAGTAATTCTAGTCTTATTAGCTTTTGTTGGTATTGCCCCACAAGCAATGGCACAAGCAAAGATTACATTTAAAACAGACGTTATTGATTACGGTGAGATTGCAAAAGGAAGTGATGGCCTACGTATTTTTGAATTCACAAATACAGGAGATGCTCCTCTAATCATTAGTGACGTAAAATCAAGTTGTGGCTGTACAGTACCCGAAAAACCAAAAGGTCCTGTTGCTGCTGGAGAATCAAGTGTTATAAAAGTAAAGTATGATACTAAACGTGTAGGTCCAATTAGAAAAACAATTACAGTTTATTCAAATGCAGACGAACCTATTAAATCTCTAAAAATTAAAGGAAAAATATTAGGAGAAGATAAAAGTGTTTTAGAAAAATATTAATCACTTTTTAATACAATAAAAAAAAGGTCATAATTTAATTATGACCTTTTTTTATTTAAAACATTTGCTTTAAAACAAACTTTGCTTTAAAAGTCATACCATTTCTTTTATAAACTACTGAAATTCTTCTACCTGCTTTCGATGTAAAAAGACCTATTAATTCATTTAATTTGTAACGATAGGCATGTTTTCCATTTACATAAACTACTTCATCTCCCTTTCTCATTCCAGCTTTTTCAGAAGGAGAACCTTCTCTAATTTCAGAAACTATATATTTAGGCACTAATAAAATGTCATATACGGTTCCTATTGGAATACTTGAAACACTTGACATTTCTTTTCCATTTTGATTACCTATAACACTTTTAGCATCTTTTACAAGTGTCATTCCATCATGCTCTAACACTAAGCCACTCATATTATAATGAAATGGATCTTTAAATTTTCCGTTTTTCTTAACAGACATTTTTTTTGAAGGATAATCAAAAATAACATTGAACCTCCGTAAAAAATCGCCTCCTATACTTCCATCTCTTTCTTCAAAAAACTTTATATTTTCCAATGCTAATTCTTCAGGGAAAGCAACACTTACATTTTCTAAAGAATTACTTCCTATGGTAATTTTGTGAAGCTTAGATCTCTTCCCATAGATACTTCCACTGAGACCTTGACCTAAAAAATCAATAAAATAATTTACAGATGCTTCTGAAATATAATTTGACTCATCAAATAACCAAAGTGCATCACTAGAGCCAGAATCAATAAGCAATGTAAGGTTTTCTTTTTGCCCATTTTTATTGTAAACATCTAAATCTACAAATGGTTTTCCATTATTAAATCTTAAATCAAATTCTTCACATTTATTACACCTCTTCTTTTTATAAGTCGATGGATTATGTATTGAAATTCTATGAGTTGAGTAATTAATACTTACTACAAAATCTTTAAAGAAGTCATACCCTATTATACCGTGTATAGGTATTCCCATTTTTGTTGAAAAATTTAAAGACTCATCAAAGATTACATATAAAGTCTGATTTGTATTCTCAGCTTTATGTATTCTTACAATGTTATTTTCACTTTTTAAAGCAGACACACTTCCTCCCTGCCCTAATCCTCTCACTTTTACTTTTTGAAGACTATTTAACTGTAATGAATCATTTGGCAAGCCAAATAATATGGTAGATTTCACTCCTGTATCTAATAAGAAAGATAGTTTCTTTCCATTTATTTCTACAGGAATTACAATAAGATTGTTAATTAAATTGAAACTAAACTTATCTTTTGAATGCTTTAAAGGCAAAACAAATCCATCCTGAGATATTCCTGAAGTAGATACACACAGAACTGTGATTACTATTAATACGAAGCGATGTATTTTTTTGATATTTTTCAATAGTATCAATATATAAAAAATTAACGAATGCGCTTTCGTATTAGCGTATTTTTAAGAAATATTTTGCAACTTTGCGATTAAATATTTTTATCATGCCTTCAATTTCAACAAAAGGAAAAAACATGCCGGAATCTCCAATTAGAAAATTGGTTCCGTTTGCAGAAAAAGCGTATAAAGCGAATAAAAAAGTATATCATTTAAATATAGGTCAGCCTGATATTAAATCGCCACAAGTAGCCATGGATGCTGTAGCAAATCATCATGTTGAAACCTTAGCCTATAGTCGATCTGAAGGCTCAGAAGAATACCGTGAAAAAATAGCAGCGTATTATAATAGAAACCATATTCCTGTCTCTGCTAATGATATCATTGTTACGACTGGAGGTAGTGAAGCTTTACTTTTTGCTATGGGAACAATCGCAGATCAAGGCGATGAAATTATAATTCCAGAACCATTTTACGCAAATTATAATGGATTTGCAATGGCTTCAGGTGTAAATATAGTTCCTGTTATTTCAAAAATTGAAGATAATTTTGCCCTTCCTCCAATTGCTGAATTTGAAAAATTAATTACTTCAAAAACAAAGGCAATTATTATTTGTAATCCAGGTAATCCAACTGGATATTTATATTCCAAAGATGAAATTCAGAAACTTGCTTCAATTGTAAAAAAGCATGATTTATATTTAGTTGCTGATGAAGTATATAGAGAATTCACATACGACGGAAATGAACATTATTCAATTCTGCAAGAAGAAAGCTTAGCTGAAAACGGAATTATCATTGATTCTGTTTCAAAAAGATATAGTATGTGTGGAGCTCGAATTGGTTGTTTAGTTTCAAAAAATAAAGAGGTTATTTCTACTGCATTAAAATTTGCTCAAGCTCGTTTAAGCCCTCCTACATTTGCTCAAATTGCAAGTGAAGCTGCTTTAGAAACACCAAAAAGTTATTTTGATGAAGTAATTGTAGAATACAAAGAAAGAAGAGATACACTTATCAATTGCTTGAAAGAAATTCCGGGTGTGAAAGTTGGAATTCCAAAGGGAGCGTTTTATTGCATTGTTGAATTACCAATTGATAACAGTGATGATTTTGCACAATGGTTATTAGAAGAATTTGATATCGATGGTGAAACGATTATGGTTGCTCCAGCTGCAGGATTTTATTCGTCGAAAGGTGTTGGTTTAAATCAAATTCGAATTGCTTACGTACTTAATAAAGAAAGCTTAATTAAGGCAGTTGAAATCTTAAAACTTGCCCTTCAAGAATATTCGAATTAATGCAAATTGAAAAAAATAAATCGCTAAAAGAATACAACACATTTGGAATAGATTGTGCTGCGAAATATTTTATCTCAATTTCGTCACAAGAAGAATTGTTAGAAACATTAAAAAGCAAACTTCATTCTAAATTATTCATTTTAGGTGGAGGCAGCAATATGCTATTAACTAAAGATATTGATGCTTTAGTTTTGCATATCAATTTAAAAGGAATAAAAGTTGTAAATGAAACCAATCATCACGTTTTTCTTAAAGTGAGTGCAGGTGAAAATTGGCATGAATTTGTACAGTATTGTATCAATAATAACTTTGGAGGTATTGAAAATTTATCTCTTATTCCTGGTAATGTTGGTACAGCTCCCATTCAGAATATTGGTGCATATGGAGTTGAACTAAAAGATGTTTTTGAAAGTTGTTCTGCTATTAATATAAAAACGTTGAAAAACGAAGAATTTTCAAATTCAGATTGCAAGTTTGGTTATCGTAATTCTATTTTCAAAAATGAAGTAAAAGGAAAATACATCATTACTGATGTAACTTTTAAACTCACAAAAAATGAGCACACTAAAAGTATTTCCTACGGAGCAATTAAAAATGAATTAGCTGCACACAATATTGAAGATCCAAACATTTCAGATATTTCAAAAGCAGTAATTGCCATACGAGAATCTAAACTGCCAGATCCTAAAAAATTAGGTAATAGTGGGAGTTTTTTTAAGAATCCTATAGTTGATTTTGCAGCATTTAATTTATTTTCTAAACAGTTTCCTGAAGCTCCGTTTTATAAAATTTCAGATACTTCATATAAAATTCCTGCAGGTTGGTTAATTGAACAATCTGGCTTTAAAGGAAAACAATTTGGTGATGCTGGAGTTCATAAAAACCAAGCATTGGTTCTTGTTAATTATGGAAATGCGACTGGCGAAGAAATATGGAATCTTGCATTAAAAATTCAAGCAAAAGTTAAAGAAGATTTCAATATTACTATCGAGCCAGAAGTAAATGTAATTTAATGACTTCCAATTAAATTATCTATGATATGGACAACACCATTTGTTCCTAAAATATCGCTTTTTCCTATTTTCGATATCAACCCTTTTGGTCCTTCAACGATAATATCATTTTCAATTAAATAGAATTTCAGATGTTTTCCTGAACTTGTTTCAGCATGAAAAACTCCTCCATTTTTCTTTATATTCTGAAACATACTTACTGAACTTAATTGTTCTTCTAAGATATAAGTTGTCATAATATTTTTCCACTCTTCTTTGTTTTCAGATATAGCTGAAAATAATGAGTCTCTTTTTAAAAATGAATTAAATACTTCATCCTTCACTGCAAATATTGTAAAAGGTCCTTCTTCAAATATCAACTCGTCTTTTAACTGTAAACTATCTAAAATGTTTCCCATTAAAGTTAATTCAGAAGTAGCTTCTATTTTACTAAAAATATTATTTACAATTGGTTTTCTAATTCCGTCATCTTCTTCTATAGACTCTTCTGTTTGATTTTGTATAGCATCTTTCTTTTTATCGTCTTTACAACTTGTAAGACTTATGCCAAGGAAGATAAATATGAATATAAAAGATTTAGGTATCATAGTTTTTTAAAATTGCCTTATTAAATTTAAGAAAAAAACGAGTACTTCAGCAATAAAGATTGTAATTTTGTACTTTAATTTTTCATTATGAAGTTATTATTAATCACAATTGTACTTTTACTTATTGCCGTTGCAGGGATTGGCATTAAAATTTGGGCTAAAAAAGACGGAAAATTTGCAGGAACTTGTGCAAGTCAGAGTCCGTTTCTAAATAAAGAAGGAGAATCTTGTGGATTCTGCGGAAAAACACCCGATCAATTTGAAAATTGTACAGAAGAAGAGCATAAATAATCCTTTAAAATATGCTACTACTTTACATATTCGCTGCAGTAGTTTTAATTAATTGTGCTTATCTTTTATTATTCTCAAGGTTTTCATTTCTTCAACCAAAGGAAGTAATTTCTTCGGAAGAATATCCAATTTCTCTTATCGTCTGTGCTAAAAATGAAGCGGAAAATTTAAAGATTAATATTCCTCTTTGGCAACAACAATCCTATTCTAATTTTGAACTCATTTTAATAAATGATTCTTCTTACGATGATACATTAGGGGTAATGGAGTCATTCGCAAAAGATGACACTAGAATTAAAATTGTAAATGTTGAAAACAATGAAGCGTTTTGGGGAAACAAAAAATACTCCCTTACACTTGGCATAAAAGCGGCGAGAAATAAACGCATGCTTTTTACAGATGCTGATTGTGCTCCGAATTCTAATTTATGGATTAAAGAGATGGTTGCTCAATTTTCTTCAGAAAAACAATTGATCTTAGGTTTTGGTGGCTATCAGAAAAAACCTGGTATATTAAACAAACTTATTCGTTACGAAACATTAATAACTGCTATTCAATATTTTTCGTATGCTAAATCTGGAATTCCCTACATGGGAGTTGGCAGAAATTTAGGCTATACTAGTAACCTCTATTATGAAAATAATGGATTTATGTCTCACATGAAAATTCTTTCTGGAGATGATGATTTATTTGTCAATGAAGCTGCAACATCAAAAAACACAGCCTTGTGTTTCACAAAAGATTCTTTTACAATTTCTAATCCTAAAGAGTCCTGGAAGGAATGGTTTATTCAGAAGAAAAGACACATTTCAACAGCAAAACATTATAAAGGAAAACATAAATTTTTATTAGGACTTTACTTTGTATCGCAACTATTATTTTGGGTTCTAGCTATTACAACTATATTAATAATTGATTGGAAAATTCCAGCTATAATTATCGCATTTCGATTTTTATTACATTGGATTGTAATAGGGAAATCTGCGATGAAATTAGACCAAAAAGACTTACTTTATTTAGTGCCATTTTGGGAAATATTTTTAATTATCTCACAAATGAGTATCTTTATTACAAATAGCACTTCAAAAAACAATAAGTGGAAATAAAGAAAAAAGATATTTCAATTCATATAGAAAATGCTAAAAAAGGCTCTCAACCTGCATTTAATTTTTTATTAGATTATTTTTGGAATAATGTGTATCGCTTTCAATTAAAAAGAGTCAACAACGAATATGACGCTGAAGATATTACCATTGAAACCTTTGCTAAAGCTTTTGATAAAATAAATACATTCAACGATAAATATACTTTTAATACTTGGTTAATTACAATCTCAAAAAACATTCAAGTAGATAAAAGCAGAAAGAAGAATGCATCAATTTATTCACAAACTACAGATGCTTCAGATGAACAAGTAAAAAAAATACCTGATGATGCTCCAAGTCCTGAGGATAAAATTATTACGGAACAACATCTTTCAGAATTATTGAGATACATCAAAAAATTAAAACCCCATTATCAAGACGTAATTAATCTAAGGTATTTTCAAGAAATGAGTTATTTAGAAATTTCTGAAACACTTGATGAACCTTTAAATAATGTAAAAGTTAGATTGCTTCGAGCTAGAAAATTATTAGCTGAAATCATTTCTAAAAAGAATTTACATTGAAAATTTCACTTAAAAAACTCGGCCCTGGATTTCTGTTCGCAGGTGCTGCTATAGGAGTTTCACATTTGGTGCAATCGACTAGAGCTGGTGCAGATTTTGGATTTGGATTAATATGGGCTTTGGTATTAATAAACATTGTAAAATATCCTTTCTTTCAATTTGGCCCTCGTTATGCCGCAGCTACAGGAGAAAGTTTATTAGAAGGCTATAAAAAATTACACAAAGGAGTTTTAATTGGGTATTTCATTATCACTTTTGCTACCATGTTTACCATACAAACTGCTGTCACTATTGTAACCGCAGGAATAGCATCCTATTTATTTGGAGGTTCTTCCTTGGTATTTTGGACCACTATTATTACAGGTATTTGCGTTTGCGTGCTACTTATTGGAAGGTATAAAATTTTAGACTCTCTAATGAAAATAATTGTTATTTGTCTTATGATAAGCACTATCGTAGCAGTAGCTATGGCTGTTCAACCTTCAACAATTGTAGATTTTACACAAGTGATTCCAAAAGACTCTATTTCTATAGCATTTCTAATTGCATTTATGGGTTGGATGCCTGCTCCATTAGATATTTCGATTTGGAATTCGGTTTGGACTTTAGAAAAGAAAAAAATAAATCCTTCAATTACTTTAAAACTATCTTATTTCGATTTTAACGTAGGCTATATCTCAACTATCGTTTTAGGGCTTGGTTTTGTTTCATTAGGTGCTTTAGTCATGTTTGGAAGTGGCGAAAGCTTTTCTCCAAAAGGCGGCGAATTTGCTAACCAATTAATCAACATGTATGCTTCAAGTTTAGGTGAAGGAGCCAAAATAATAATTGGAATAGCAGCTTTAACAACTATGTTTAGTACAACCTTAACTACGTTAGATGCTTCCCCAAGGGTAATGAATAAAACAACTGAACTTATTTCTGAAAAAACTTTTAAGAGAGGATATTTACTTTGGATTCTTATTTTAATTACGGGAACTTTAGGGATATTCTTCTTTTTTGTTTCTGAAATGGGTTTACTCATTAAAATAGCTACAATATTATCTTTTCTAACCGCTCCATTTTACGCAATTGCCAACTATAAATTAATTACGAGTAAACACACTCCTAAGGAAGCTCAACCATCTAGAAATATGAAAATTTATAGTTTTACATGCATCATCGTTTTAATCGCATTTTGTATTTGGTATCTTAGTACTTGGTAACATTTTTATTATAGGGATTCTTTGTACATTTGTCAGCTATTATGAGCACAAAAATTTCAGAAAAAAAAGCACATACTCCAAAGCCAAAATGGCTTAGAGTAAAATTACCTACAGGCAAAAAATATACAGATTTAAGAGGACTTGTAGATAAATATAGCCTTAATACAATTTGTACTTCAGGTAGTTGTCCAAACATGGGTGAATGTTGGACTGAAGGAACTGCCACTTTTATGATATTAGGAAATACTTGTACACGATCTTGCGGTTTTTGTGGCGTAAAAACAGGTAGACCAGAATCCGTTGATTGGGATGAACCTGAGAAAGTTGCTCGTTCAATCAAATTAATGAATATTAAGCATGCAGTAATCACTTCAGTAGATCGTGATGATATTAAAGACATGGGATCTATTCTTTGGGCTGAAACGGTTAAAGCCATCCGTAGAATGAACCCTAACACTACACTTGAAACCTTAATTCCAGATTTTCAAGGAAACACAAGAAATATAGATAGAATTATTGAAGTTCATCCAGAAGTTGTTTCTCATAATATGGAAACTGTAAAACGTTTAACGAGAGAAGTACGTATTCAAGCAAAATATGAACGCAGCCTTGAAGTTTTAAATTACCTAAAAAAACAAGGAGTTTCAAGAACTAAAAGTGGAATTATGCTAGGTTTAGGTGAAACCAAAGAAGAGGTATTAGAAACGATGAACGATCTAAGAAATGTAGGTTTAGATATTTTAACTATAGGACAATACCTACAACCTTCTAAAAAGCACCTTCCTGTTCACGAGTTTATTACTCCAGAGCAATTTAAAGAATATGAAGAAATTGGTTTAAAAATGGGCTTCAGACATGTAGAAAGTGGCGCTTTAGTTCGTTCTTCTTATAAGGCTCAAAAACATCTTACTTAATTATTTCTAAGATGGAAAAAAAAATAAATATTGCTATTAATGGCTTTGGAAGGATTGGAAGGAATTTATTTCGATTATTACAAAACCATTCATCAATTCAAGTTACTGCCATAAATGATTTAGCAGATGCTAGGACTTTAAGCCATTTATTAAAATATGATAGTATTCACGGTGTTTTAAAAGAAGATGTATCCTTTTCAGAAAAAGAAATTATTATTGATGGAAAGTCAATATTATTTTCTTCAGAAGAAAAAATTGAAAATATTACATGGACAGACATAGACTATGTTGTTGAATGTAGTGGTGTTTTTAGAACTAGAATACAATTAGAGAGTCATTTAAAAGCTGGTGCTAAAAAAGTAATTTTATCTGTACCACCACAAGACGATTCAATAAAAACGATTGTTCTAGGTGTAAATGAACATATTCTAGACGGTACTGAATCTATTATTTCAAACGCTTCTTGTACTACAAATAATGCTGGACCTATGGTGCAAATCATAGATGAACTTTGTGGTATTGAGCAAGCATATATAACAACGATACATTCGTATACAACAGACCAAAGTTTACACGATCAACCTCATAGAGATTTAAGAAGAGCAAGAGCTGCGGGGCAATCTATTGTGCCAACAACAACAGGTGCTGCCAAGGCACTAACTAAAATATTTCCACATTTAGCCACAGTTATTGGAGGTTGTGGAATTCGTGTGCCTGTACCAAATGGTTCTTTAACTGATATTACATTTAATGTTAAAAATGAAGTGTCAATAGATGAAATAAACAAAGCATTTAAAAAGGCTTCTGAAACAAACTTGAAAGGCATATTACAATATACTGAAGATCCAATTGTTTCGATAGATATCATCGGCAATACACATTCATGTATATTTGATGCTGAAATGACTTCAGTTATAGGAAGGATGGTTAAAATTATTGGGTGGTATGATAATGAAATAGGCTATTCTTCGAGATTAATTGATTTAATTCTCCATTTATCGAGGAAATAACTATATTTATCGCTGAAGTACAATATATTAAATGCGCCAAATAGTAAACAAATATATATCAGTCCTACTATTACTAATGTGTTTTTCGTCAACGTATATCTCTTATACTCAAGATGTTAAAAATGACACTGTTGCTTTAATTAAAAGCTATCATATAAAAGCCAAAAATGCGATAAGAGCACAAAACTTTGATACGGCAATTATAAGTCTTAACAAAGCAAGTAAACTAGTAGCAAATTCAAAAGATAAAGCTTTAAAAACCAGCATTTACCTTGATATAGCTGAGTTACAATTTAGTTTACATAATTATGACAAAGCAGCTTCAGAAACAATTAATGCAATAAGCCTTATAAAAGATATAAATGACGATAAGCTATTAGCAGAATCCTATATGCTTTACGGCTCTATTTTAACCCATAAGGGTGAATTCAATAAAGCAGAACAATATTTAAAAGAAGCTGATAATATTTTTACAAATTTAAATGATGAAAAAAATCTAGCAAAAACAATATTAGATTTTGGAATATTAGAATTTGAAAAAGGGAATACAAAAGTTGCTATTAATTACTTTGAAGCATCTAAATCTTTACTAGTAAACTACAAACTCCCATATGAGTTAGCATTGTGTTCTTTGTTAAAATCTGAAGCATTATTAGAATTAGAAGATTCTGGTATAAATACAGAAAACTTTGAAAACTCAAAAGTTGAATTAGTAAATGCCATTACAATAATAAAATCTAACAATTTTACCGAGTTAGATATTGAGAGCTATAAAGTTTCCTCTCAAATTGCAATGAGAGAAAATCAGAACGAAGTTGCTGAAAATCTATTAAAATTATTTACAAAGAAAAATGATTCTTTACATCATATCTACTTAAGCACTATATCGAAAAGTGTTGAAGAAGAATCAAAAGTGGGCGATTTAAATGAAATTATTGCAAATCAGCAAGATGATATTGAAAAGCAACAAAAATCGATTAACCTTGGTAAAACCACTACAGGACTAAGTATTGCTTTAATTATTATTCTTTCATTACTTGCTCTTTCTTTATTTAAAAATAACAATCTACGAGCAAAAGCAAATGATCTATTAAAAGATCGAACGGTAGAACTAACTTTATCTAAAGAGAAAGCTGAGAGAGCTTCTTTAGCAAAAGCACAATTTCTATCTACAATCACACACGAATTAAGAACTCCTTTATATGCTGTTACAGGTCTAACTCATTTATTGTTAGAAGAAGATCCAAAACCTACACAAAAAGAACACTTAAATTCATTGAAATTTTCTGGTGAATATTTACTTTCTTTAATAAATAACATATTAGATTTAAATAAACTAGAAGCCAACAAAGTTGAAGTTGAAAAAACTGGTTTTAGTTTGAAGAAACGAATTAATGATGTTTTGGTTGCACTTAACAGAACTGCAGAAGATAGAAAAAACACTTTACAGCTAGAATATGATGAAACCATCCCTGAAAAACTTGTAGGTGATCCACTAAAATTATCTCAAATTCTTATAAATCTAATTGGTAATTCTGTAAAATTTACTCAAAATGGCGCTGTAAATGTTAGAGTCCAAAAATTAGAACAAACTAGTAAAAATGTTATGCTTCATATTGAAATTGAAGATAACGGGGTAGGTATCTCTAAGAAAAAACAAAAAAGTATATTCGAAACTTTTTCACAAGGTTCATTACAAATTAATAGAAAATTTGGAGGTTCAGGATTAGGCCTTTCTATTGTGAAAAACCTATTAGAATTAATGAATAGTAAGATTCATTTAGAAAGTCAATTAGGTCAAGGTTCAAAATTTTGGTTTGATATTTCTTTAGATGTTTCAGAAGTTCAAGATGAAGATAATAATCCAAATAATATCATTTATGACATTGACTATGTTGCACTTGAAAATGTTTCTATTTTAGTGGTTGAAGACAACAAAATTAACCAAATGATTACCAAGAAAATTCTTGAAAAGAACAAGATGAAGTGTCAAGTTGCAGACAATGGTATGGACGCTATTAAATTAGTAAAAGAAAATAATTTTGAAGTCATCCTAATGGATATCCACATGCCAGGAATAAGTGGTATAGAAGCAACTCAACGTATTAGAGAATTTAATAAACAAATTCCTATCATTGCGTTGACAGCTGTTACAATTGATGAAAATCTAGACGATTTCTACAAAGCAGGATTTAATGAGATAATTCCAAAACCATTTAAACCTGAAGATTTCTTCGAAAAAATATACCGTACTTTAAAAAGCAGTAAATTTCCAATAAACAACTAATTTCTTATGCTTTCTAATAAAGCATTTTTAAAAAATTCTTCCTGTTCATTTAATAGTACTGTTTTAATTGGCAAGTAGTAAACAGCGAATTTATTCAACTTTGGTTGAAGCCTTACAAAGTCTTTTTCAGTTGTCAATATGATTTCTTTTTCCTTTAACTTACTAATTTCGTTCTCTGTAAAATGATGATGATCAGCATATTTATCATGATCAAAATTAAAAGAATGATTATTAAGATAATCAACTAATGGTTTTGGATTTGCTATTCCAGTTACCAAGGTAAAAAATTTATCTTTTAAATAAGAAATTGCATTGGTTTCAGTCACCCCATATATTGATTCATCATATCCTATTTTTGAAAAATAAATACGTTGATGTGGCTTTAATTTTAAATTAAACTGAATTTCTTGCAATTTTGAATACGCTACTTTATCAGGGCATTTTGTTACCACAATAAAATCGGCTCTATTAGCGCCTTTTCTATACTCACGCAAATTACCTGTTGGAAGCATATAATCTTTTATATACAAGTCATCGAACGTCGTCAATAATATATTTGTCGAAGCCTTTACTTTTCTATGTTGAAAAGCATCATCTAATAAAATGATTTCAGCCTTACGTTTTAACTTTTCAATACCTTTTCTTCTGTCTGCACAAACAGCCACCATACAATTTGGAAAATTCTGTTTAAACTGAAGAGGTTCATCTCCAACTTCTTCAGCAGTACTTTCAAAAAGCACCTCTTTATAGCCTTTAGATTTACGCTTATAACCTCTACTTAAAACGGCTACTTGATATTCTTTTTGTAAAAAATCTAATAAAAATTCAATCATAGGAGATTTACCTGTTCCACCAGTAGATAGGTTCCCAACACATATAATAGGAATATCATACGATCTA
>Ga0209345_10001006_pt1 | contig 36039 bp, 34 predicted proteins | sample Cruoilmetagenom7_FD_187294 | JGI IMG/M metagenome (GOLD analysis project Ga0209345, IMG submission 187294) | Oil polluted marine microbial communities from Coal Oil Point, Santa Barbara, California, USA - Sample 7 (SPAdes) (version 2) | ecosystem: Environmental > Aquatic > Marine > Oil seeps ...
GCTGGATAAGCGTTCGTTTCTGGTACGGCCGCGAGTTAATCCCGAATTGAGTCCGTTCTGTCAGCAGCTCACTACGATCAGTCAGGCGATGGTGGATGCTGCCCCCCTGTTCACCGAGGTCGTACCGGAAACTGATGCCTGGCTGAGGCAATGGCCTGACCTGACTTACTGGGCCAGTTGGGGCAATTATGACCGGCGGCATATCGAGGCTCAGTCCAGACGCGAAGGTGTTATGCCTTGCTTCATGAGCCTGCCTCACCTGAATCTGAAGACGATCTGGAAAAACACAACGGGCGAGCGTAAACGCAACGGTCTTGGGGCGGCGCTCAAGTATCACAACCTGGCGTTCGAGGGGCAGCCACACCGAGGGATTGATGATGCCTGCAATATGGCGCGTTTGCTGCCCTGTATGGACTGGTGTTTTGCTTCGATTGCACGAACTAGTGGGTGTGGCCATGAATAAATTTGTGACGTGTGAAATACGAAGACGTGAGTCCTTCAACCTGTATCCAGCCAGCGCCGGCCCCCTTTTCATGTTCAGTGAAGAGGACAACGATCAGGCAGCGTTTGGTCGTCAATCTGAAAACAACTGTTGAGTATGCAACGGCATAACATAACGGCAAAATCGCGAATTCTTGCCCTGGCAATGCGATCGGGGATACGGTTTCAGCTGACCAACGCAGATGTTCTGGCGGATGTTGCCACGAGGCTTTCAGGTGATGACGTCACGACTGATGAGGTTGAGGATCTAGTGGTTGCACTTAAACGTGCAGGCATTATTACAGGCCATGAAATGGTGGACTTGTTGGGGACTTACCTGGACGAGAAATTTTCGTCTGATGTCGAGGTGTGATCTTTCCCCGCCGTCCCCTTCATATTCTGGATGTTCGGTGTTTTGGGCTGGATGATCATGATTGTTGAGTCGTTGATCGCGGCGCCGGTCTGGGCGGCCTCGCACGTGATTCCGGAGGGCGAAGGTTTCGCCGGTAATGCGGCCCGCCAGGGCTGGATGCTGTTGTTGAACATTCTCTTCCGGCCGATCCTGCTGGTACTGGGTCTGTTCTTCTCGATGCTGATGATGTACTTCATCTCGCAGTTGGCGTTGAGCGGGTACACGATGTATCACTCCTCGGTGGCGCTGTCCGTCGGTACCACCACGGGCTTCTTTGCCTTCGTCTTCGGCAACATCATCCTGATTGGTCTCATCGTGGCGTTGTCTCACAAATCGCATGAGATGATCTACGAGACCGCCGACAACGTGATGCGCTGGGTCGGTTCGAACACCAAACCGCTGGGTGAAGCCCAGGGCGAAGCAACGGTGTCCCGCACCTATGCCAGTCCTGCATAGAAGCTGCTACCCAACAAATCGCTCATGATCCACCTCCAAAGTTCTGTGTCGCTATCCTGTTTTGTCTTGCAGCCGCTACGGGCTTCCAGTCCAGTCTAGCATGTTCACTACAATAGACTGACACGAGTCCGGATAGTTTCGCAACTATTTGATTTAATTGGTTATTTTGTCTTTTCCGGGATCGTTCGTTTTTTCGAATCGGTTTGTGTGAGCTTGAGACTGTGACAATTGATTAACATACGCCGCTGGCGTACACTTGGCCTATGATATTTATCGAAACCCCGGTATTTACCAAGCGCCTGAGCGCCTTGCTTGATGATGACAGCTATGCCGCCTTCCAGCGAGAACTGGCCATGCGGCCAGATATGGGTGACGTTATCGAAGGCACTGGCGGCTTGCGAAAAGTGCGGGTGGCATCAAAGGGTCACGGCAAGCGTGGCGGGTCCAGGGTGATCTATTACCACTTTGCGTCCGCATCGCACATTGCATTGTTGTTGATCTACCCGAAGAACGAAAAAGATGACCTGAGCAGTGAAGAGCGTAAGGCCCTGAAACGCATCATTGAGCAGTGGAGGTGAGACATGAGCAATTTTTTCGATGATCTGATGGAAAGTGTTCAGCAGATGGACGAAATACACCGAGGCGAACGGCAGCCGTCCCGTGAGTTCACGGTTGACCCCTTGCAGGTGAAGGCAATCCGGCAGGCAACCGGCCTGAGCCAAGCGAAATTCGCCCGTCTGATCGATGTTCAAGTGGCAACTCTGCGTAACTGGGAGCAAGGCCGCCGCGAGCCGACCGGGCCTGCTAAATCCCTTTTGCGTGCATTGCGCAACGACCCCAGCCATGTGATTCAGGCACTGGCGGATTAGCGGACTGACCGTGTGAAAAATTTCACATGGTCTGGCTTTGTTCGACCGAGGCCAATACGCTGGGTACAGGTGGCATGGCGTCCTCATAACGCATGCTCAACCGTGTGAAATTTTTCACATGCATTGCCACATGGGTATGGTGCGCATTTGCCGCTCGATGGCCGCAATCATGGAACCAGCCGTTGATACGGTGACCTCATTCACTATCACTTGAGGACACGATCGATTATCTGCGTGCGTTATATGCCTTGAGCAGTAGGTTGGACAGCACCTCGTGCTGGGCCTTGATCGCCTCTGCCGTCAGTTTGATCCGGTACTTTCCCCAGCGCTTATCATAATCCAGAACATCCAGGTCTGCGGATGCCACCACATCATCTGTTTCATCATCCTGTGGGAGGCCAATTTCCAACCGCATACCGCTTTTCTGAGGCCGCATGATGGCAAAGTTGAAGGGGCGACCGTCGACCCAAAAGCCGATGTAGTGCTTGTTGTAACTGAGTTCAACGTCTGGTGCGAAAGCTTTGGCTATCGCCAGGATGTCATCAACCAGGGCAACCGTCTTCTTGGTCGCCCGTGTGGTCTCCCAGTAATTCCGGTCTGTCTGTTCGGCAACCGTTTCATCATCATCGAGATAGCCAAGCTTTACGGTATCCAGCACTTTCGTGAAATGAAGACCAATGCCGTCACTGGTTTCGACGGCGCTGACTTGGATGGCCATCAGGGGTATGTAGCCATTGAATAAACTGATCACATTCAGGAAACGAGAAGTGATGTTTTCAGCCACGATAACCGCGGTATGGTCGTACTGGGGGTACTTGCGTCGTTCGATGTCCCAGTACTCTATCGTTCTGATGAGGTGTGACTCATCGGTAGCACCCAGCTGAATTTCAACCTCATAGCGGCCATGGCCATCCGCATCCTGAAACAGCAAATCCAAACGCCCAGCGCCTGGATGCGCCCTTTCCTTGTCTTTTAAGACAACATCGCCAATCCCAAGGATGGCAGGATCTTCAGCAATTACGTTTTGCAGCCATCGTTCTGTCAGTGTCGGATGATTTTTGAGGTTAATGGTCTTCAATTTAACGTGCTTCATTGGGTGTCCTTTTCGGCTATTAAGTGAAATAACATGTGACCGACTGTAGCAGTCGTGGTTTTGGTAGACTGATCCGAAAAATGCTGTCCCATGACCGCCTGCGTCGCTACCTATCCAAAAGGCAAACATGTGTGAAAAATTTCACAGGGTTTCCTGCTCAAATGTCCAGATCCTTGAACAGCGCATCTGGTTTTTCGAACCGCCGGCCCTTCCCGGCATCCAGATCACGCATCGCCTGAAGGTTGGCGTTCGCCTGGTCCGCATTGCGGCCTGCCAGTCCTGCATAGAAGCTGCTACCCAACAAATCGCTCATGATCCACCTCCAAAGTTCTGTGTCGCTATCCTGTTTTTTTGCCGCAGCCGCTACGGGCTTTCAGTCCAGTCTCGCATGTTCTCTACAATTTGCCTTATGCGTACCACACGTTTATGAGTCTGATTGGACAGGATATCACTGATATGTGTCCCTGAATCCCAGTGGTTATTGCATGTGCGAGTCCTCGTTATGGTTAATGACGTGTGAGATATGATGAAGATGTATAGGCAGCAGCGGTACGCTAATTCCGAACAACAAACCACCGTTTGTTGGACGTTCCCTATCCTCTCCTCCCATGTGCCTTTTTACCTTGATTTGTTGATCAGAAACCCGTCCAATAATCTATGAACATAAAAGGTACGTTTTCTGATGATTATTGGCTACGCACGGGTCAGCACTCAGGACCAGCATCCGGAACTCCAGCTCGATGCACTCGGTCAGGCCGGGTGCGAACAGATTTTCCAGGAAAAAATGACCGGCACCCTTCGGGAGCGACCTGAACTGTCGCTATGCCTGCGTACACTCCGAAAGGGCGATACTCTGGTGGTTTGGCGGATGGATCGGCTGGCCCGTTCACTGAGGGATCTGGTAGAGATCATTGAAGACCTGCATCAGCGTGAAATCGGATTCCGGTCGCTGACCGAATCCATTGATACGACCAGTGCCAGCGGGAAACTCGTTTTTCACATTTTTGGTGCGCTGGCTGAGTTTGAGCACAGTTTGATCCTGGAGCGAACGAAGGCAGGATTGGCAGCGGCACGGGCTCGGGGCCGGAAGGGAGGCCGCCCTGCATCAATGTCCAGTCATGATGTGAGGAAGGCTAAGGCCATGCTATCGGATCCCACCATGACCAAAGCAGAAGTTGCTCGGCACTTCTCTGTAAGTCGGACAACGCTGAATGCACATCTAAACAAAACAAAATAGTTGTTGCATGAATTTTGAGTTTGATCCAAACTACACTTAATGATTAAGACATTAGGGGTTTGGCATGGCTCGCACTCGGCATATTCATCAGCGGATGTCACAGCGTGGCATCAGTGGTCGTCTGATCGATTTGGTATCTCGTTACGGCGTCGATAATGGCGATAAGGTTGTTCTGGATCGCAAAAACACCGAAGCCTTACTGAAGGCAATGGATGCCATGCGTCAGGACTTACTGGCCATTCAGGCAAAAGGTGGTGTTGTGGTTGTTGAGCAGAACGGTGTTCAAATCACGACTTACGCACTTGATAGCTACTCACGTCGCGCAACAGGAGGTTGTCATGCAGCACACTAACAAAAATCAGTTGCGTGCAGTCGCGCAGCTTTTAGGAGCTCAGTCTTTCGTTAATCGCGCTCAGATTATTGTTGAAGTATCCCTTTTAGCGACTTGGGCGTGCTGGTCGTATAAGCAGTTTGGGGATGTTGCGTTCCATGAGCAGCAGCCAGACATACAGTATGCCTACAAAGACATGTCCAATCGTTACCCTGCTGGACACGTCTTTACTCAATCACGCCTATATGAAGTATGTCCTACTCCCCTTATTAACCAGGTTGTAGAGCGGCTGAACATGCTGGACTGGGCAGACAGTTTAGAGTGTATCGAATACCTGCTAGAAGTCGTGCGTGAATTTGAACCAGATGAACCGTACTACTTACTCTCTGATGCACTGGGCTCCCTAATGGCAGATCTCGTTCGGCCAGTCATTGCCTCTGATCGCGCTTGTACAACTGCTCTTTACCACGGCATGAGCTTGGCTGCCTTGCCAAACCTGAAGGGAACCGGCTCAATTCTTGTGCGTGTGAAAGAAGCCAGTCCGTTTCATGTTGCAGTCTGCGCCCTGTTGGAAACTCCTCTGGAGGAGGTAAGCAGCGTGTACAACTCGGCTTCTGACTCAGCCAGTTACATTATTTCAGTACCTCCTTTGGGAGCTGCTATAGAAAGTGATTCCTATCGTTTCTCCCACGAGGCAGGGGTTTATCGTGCAGCGAAGGAAATGGAAAGTCGAGCGGTTGTTCTGGTCCCGCCGAGCTTTTTATTCCAGCGCTCATCATCAGCGATCCGTGAACTGCTGATTGAAGATAATCTGCTCGAAGCTGTCATTGGTTTTCCGAAAGGTCAGTTGGATTTTGCAGCTGCTCCACCTGTCTTGCTGGTCCTTGATAAGCACCGTGAGAAGGGTGATCCAATCCAGTTTTACGGGCTGGACACGATACTTACCTCTGAAAAATACCGTGATTTAGTCGCTGCCGTGCATGATCGTGCACCAGGTAGCCACGGAGTCTTAGGAACACTGGATCAGGTTCGTGAAAAAAGCTATGACCTGACTGTGAATCGTTACTTCTTAGACGATGCAACCGCGGCCATCGATGCATTGGAAGATACGGTTTCACTAGATGGCGTTGCCGATATCATCCGAGCACAGAGCCTGAAGTCAGAGCCAGCACAGCCAAGTGAACCGGATTCATATATAGAAGTTGCGATAAAGGACATTGATGAATCGGGGCAACTTTGTTCACCTGACAAGTGCATCAAGGTCGATCAGAAGCAACAGAAGCGAGTTAACAGTCAGCGACTAAAGGCAGGCGATATATTGCTGGCCATCAAAGGTACAGTCGGCCGCGTTGCTCTGATCGGGGACAACTGCGGCACTAATTGGATTGCTGGACAGGCCTTCGTGATCATTCGTCCGAAGAAAACAGTCTCAGGCATCTACCTGTATCGCTTCTTGTCTTCAGACCTAGTGCAGCAATATCTCGCTGAGCGGGCAACAGGTGTGGCTATGAAGATGCTGAAGGCTGCAGATGTGGCTGATATACCTATACCTTTGGTGAATGCAAACACCCAGGCCCAGATCGAGCGGAACTACCAGGCTATTCAAGCCGAATATGCCGCTATACATGAGCATTACGACACAATCCGTCGCTTGAAGTCCGAATACTGGACATTGAACACAGAACAGGGAGCGTCATAACGTGACTACATCTTCTAATCATGAGCAGCAATTCCTGAACGATCTGGACGCCAAGCTCTGGAAAGCCGCCGACAAGCTGCGCTCCAACCTTGATGCCGCCAATTACAAGCACGTGGTACTGGGGCTGATCTTCCTCAAGTACGTGTCCGACGCCTTCGAAGAGCGGCAGGAGTCGCTGCTGGAGCTGTTCAAGACCAACACCGACGACAATATCTACTACCTGCCCCGTGACGACTTCGACAGCGACGAGGATTACCAGCAGGCGCTGCGTGACGAGCTGGAAGTGCTGGACTACTACCGTGAAGCCAACGTGTTCTGGGTGCCCAAGGCGGCACGCTGGAGCACGTTGAAGGAAAAGGCGGTGCTGCCGGTGGGCACAGTGCTCTGGCAGGACGACGCCGGTAACGACGTTAAACTGCGCTCGGTATCGTGGCTGATCGACAACGCGCTGGAAGAGATCGAACGCAGCAACATCAAGCTCAAGGGTATCCTGAATCGTATCAGCCAATACCAGCTGGACAACGACAAGCTGCTGGGCCTGATTAACACCTTCTCCGACACCTCGTTCACCAAGCCGTTGTACAACGGTGAGCCGCTGAGCCTGCACAGCAAGGACATCCTCGGCCACGTGTATGAGTACTTCCTTGGTCAGTTTGCACTGGCAGAGGGCAAGCAGGGTGGCCAGTACTACACCCCCAAGAGCATCGTTACTCTGATTGTGGAAATGCTGGAGCCCTACAGCGGGCGTGTCTACGACCCGGCCATGGGCTCTGGCGGTTTCTTCGTCTCCAGCGACAAGTTCATCGAAGAACACGCCCGTGAGCAGCACTACGACGCCGCCGAACAGAGGAAGCACATCTCCGTCTACGGACAGGAGTCCAACCCCACCACGTGGAAACTGGCCGCCATGAACATGGCGATCCGGGGTATCGACTTCAACTTTGGCAAGAAGAACGGCGACACCTTCCTTGATGACCAACACCCAGACCTGCGTGCCGACTTCGTCATGGCCAACCCGCCGTTCAATATGGATGAATGGTGGAGTGAGTCACTGGCAGAAGACGTTCGCTGGAAATATGGTACTCCACCTAAGCGCAACGCCAACTTCGCATGGATGCAGCATATGCTGCATCACCTCGCGCCCACCGGCAGCATGGCCCTGCTTCTGGCCAACGGCTCCATGAGTTCCAACACAAACAATGAGGGTGAGATTCGCAAGCGCCTGATCAAAGAAGACCTTGTCGAGTGTATGGTCGCCCTGCCGGGACAGCTGTTCACCAACACCCAGATACCGGCTTGCATCTGGTTCCTGACCAAAGACAAGTCCGGTAAAGGCGGCAAAAAGCGCGACCGCCGCGACGAAGTGCTGTTCATCGACGCCCGCAACCTCGGTTACATGCGCGACCGGGTACTGCGTGACTTCACCGCTGACGACATCCGTAAGGTGGCCGACACCTTCCATACGTGGCAGTCCGGTGAAGGTTACGAAGACGTGGCCGGGTACTGTGCGTCGGTGGACTTCCAGCAGATCGAGAAACACGACTTCGTGCTGACACCGGGCCGCTACGTCGGCGCACCGGATCAGGAGGACGACGGCGAACCCTTTGCGGACAAAATGGCCCGACTGACCGAACAGTTGCGGGATCAGTTTGCCGAGAGTGATCGGCTGGAGGCAGAGATCAAGCGGAATCTGGGGGGGCTTGGGTATGAGTGCTGATAGCTCCTCTGCTGTTCTTGCAGACATTTGTGTGGATGTCTCTTATGGCTATACGGCAAGCGCATCTAGTGCCCCTGTGGGACCAAAGTTTCTTCGTATAACTGACATACAGGGAGGCGTTGTCGACTGGAAAGACGTTCCATTCTGCGAGGCGAACGAGTCTGCAAAGCGGAAAAATGCGCTTCAGTACGGTGACATCGTAATCGCGCGCACGGGAAACAGCACTGGCGAAAACTACTTCTTCGACAGTGACGAGGAAGCTGTCTTCGCTTCATATCTTATTCGCTTTCGCGTAGATCCTGAATTGGCCAACCCATACTTCGTTTGGTTGCAATTACGTACACAGGACTGGTGGAACTACGTAGCAGGCTCCAAAAGCGGTTCAGCTCAGGCCGGTGCAAACGCTAAAGTTTTGGGCCAATTTGAGATAAACCTTCCGGATCGAGCCACCCAAGATCAAGTAGAGCAAATCATCCGTGGAATGAATGAGAAGCTACGTGTTAATTCTGAAATTAACCAGAACCTCGAACAGATGGCGCAGGCGATCTTCAAGAGCTGGTTCGTCGACTTCGAGCCGGTCAAGGCCAAGACCGCCGCACTGGAAGAAGGTGGCACCGAAGAGGATGCCCTGCTAGCCGCCATGCAGGTGATCTCCGGGAAGGACGCTGGCCAACTGACCCAGATGCAGGCCGAACAGCCGGAGCAGTACACCGAACTGCGCGGCACCGCTGAACTTTTCCCCTCCGCCATGCAGGACAGTGAGCTGGGCGAGATACCGGAGGGGTGGGAGGCATGCTCAGCGCAGTCCAAGTATCAGATCACGATTGGTAAGACGCCCCCGAGGAAGGAGCCAGAGTGGTTTACAACAAGCCCGCAGGATATGAAGTGGCTCTCCATCAAGAAAATGGGCGATGGTAATGTCTTCGTTAACGACACTGACGAGTACTTAACTCCTGAGGCTATTCGAAAGCACAACATCAAACTTTGCCCAGTAGGAACCGTTCTGCTGAGCTTCAAGCTAACACTTGGCCGGGTTGCCATAGCCAACGCGGAAATGGCCACGAACGAAGCCATCGCACATTTTAGGATCGGTGCTGACAGCCCCGGTGCATACTGGACATACCTCTACCTCAGCGCATTCGACTACGACACCTTGGGTAGTACGTCGTCCATAGCGACGGCTGTAAACTCTAAAACGATCAAGGGGATGTCATTAGTCGTAGCCAGCGAGCCCGTACTTCAGCGCTTTGAGGCGGTGGTGAAGCCTATCTTTGAGTGTATCCGCAATGGCCAGCTAAACAACGAGTCGTTGGTGTCGCTTCGTGACACTCTCCTACCCAAGCTCCTCTCCGGCGAGCTGACGCTGCCCGACACCGAGGCCGCTCAAGCCGAATCACAGGACGTTGCCAATGCCACAGTCTGACCAGCAACAGGTTCACCTGTTCATTTCACAGGACGGCCAGGCCCAACTTGAGGTAGCACTGGATCAGGAGACTGTTTGGCTAAGTCAGGCGCAGATGGCGCAACTATTCGACACCTCAGCAGATAACATCAGCCTGCACTTGAAGAACATCTATCAGGAAGACGAGCTGATCGAAACTGCAACTACCGAGGATTTCTCGGTAGTTCGTCAGGAAGGCAAACGCACGGTCAAACGCCGTATCAAACACTACAATCTCGATGCCATCATCTCGGTCGGTTACCGTGTCAGCTCCAAGCGCGCTACTCAGTTCCGTCAGTGGGCCACCAGTGTGCTCAAACAGCATCTGGTGCAGGGCTATACGCTGAACCAGAAGCGATTGGCCGAACGAGGCGTCGAGTTTGAACAAGCGGTGGCCCTCCTGTCACGCACGCTCAGCAACCAGCAGCTGATCGCCCCATCCGGTGAGGCTGTTGTACAAGTGATCAGCGACTACGCCCGTTCGTGGAGCCTGCTGCAAGGGTATGACGAGCAGAGCCTGAGCGACGTGGGTGTGCGTCAGGACAGCATGCAGCCGCTGGCACTGGATGACGTGCTGGACGCGATTGCTGCGCTTAAGCAGACGCTGATCGCCAAAGGCGAAGCCACGGAACTGTTCGGCAAGCTGCGCGGTGACGGGCTGGCATCGGCGCTGGCCACCATCGAACAAGGCTTCGGCGATGAGCTGTTCTACCCCAACGTGGCCAGCCGCGCTGCCCACCTGCTGTACTTCGTGATCAAGAACCACCCGCTGGCCGACGGCAACAAGCGCAGCGGTTCCTTTCTGTTTCTCTGGTATTTGCGCCTGAACCAACACCTGCTGGCACGCCCGGTGGAACAGCTAATCAACGACAACACACTGGTAGCACTGGCCCTACTGGTTGCCGAGAGCCTACCGGACCAGAAAGAATTGATGATTCGCCTGATTGAGCACTTTATCCTGCTCAAGTAGGCATGACCGACCAAGGGAATGACCGATGAACGAAGATCAACTGGAACAGCTCTGCCTTGAATGGTTTGCCGACAACGGCTGGGAGATTGCGCATGGGCCGGACATCGCCTGTGATGGCCCGACGCCAGAGCGACCGGACTACCGACAAGTGTTGCTACTTGCTGATCTGGAGGCGGCCATTCGTCGAATCAACCCACACCTGCCGGACTCGGCGGTTGAGCAGGCTATGGCGCAGGTCAGCAAGCCCGACAGTCTGGACCCGGTGGCCAGCAATCGCACCTTTCACCGTTTGCTGCTGGAAGGCGTGCCTGTCGAATACAAGCGCGACGACAAGCCGGTGCACGATCACGCCTTCCTGATTGATTTCGAGCACGAATCTTTAGATACCAACCGCTTCCGTGCTATTAACCAGTTCACTATTCAAGGCAGTAAGCAGCTGCGCCGCCCTGATGTGGTGTGTTTCATTAATGGTATTCCTATTGCGGTGCTAGAGCTGAAAAGCCCAAGCAGCGAGACCGCCGACATCTGGGACGCCTTCAACCAGATCCAGACCTATAAGGATGAAGTACCGGAGCTGTTCGCATACAACGAAGCCTTGGTGATCAGTGATGGTTACACGGCACGTTTGGGGTCACTGACAGCCAACCAGGAACGCTATTTACCGTGGCGGACAATCAAGAACGAAGACGACAAGCCGTTGTTGGAGTGGCAGCTGGAGACTCTGGTACGTGGTTTCTTTGATCGTGAATTGTTGCTGGATTACATCCGCTACTTCGTTCTCTTTGAAACGGATTCCGATCGCCTAATCAAGAAAATTGCCGGGTATCACCAGTTCCACGCGGTACGCGAAGCTGTAAGGGCCACGGTCATCGCTGCCGAAGCTCTTGGAAGTTCCGGTGAGCGGCGTGCTTACGAAGGTGAACGTGTAGTGCCAGGTAGTAAAAAAGCTGGAGTTGTCTGGCACACACAGGGTTCCGGCAAAAGCATCTCCATGTGTTGTTACGCAGGTAAACTGCTGCAACAGCCGCAGATGAATAACCCCACGCTGGTGATCGTCACCGACCGCAACGATCTGGATGGCCAGCTTTTCGCTACCTTCAGCGCTGCCAAGGAACTGCTAAAACAGACACCGGTACAAGCGGAAGACCGCGATACCCTGCGTGAGCTGCTGGCTGAACGTGAGTCCGGTGGCATCATCTTCACCACTGTGCAGAAGTTCGCACTGCTGGAAGGCGAATCCGGGCACCCAGTCCTGAACGACCGTCACAACATCGTGGTGATCTCGGACGAAGCCCACCGCAGCCAGTACGGCTTGAAAGCCACATTGAAGCAGGACGGCAGTTACAAGTTCGGCTATGCCAAACACATGCGTGACGCATTGCCCTTCGCTTCCTTCATCGGGTTTACTGGTACCCCCATCTCAAGCGACGATAAGGACACCCGCGCCGTATTCGGCGACTACGTGTCGATCTACGACATTCAGGACGCCGTGGCCGATGGGGCTACCGTGCCCATCTATTACGAATCCAGATTGGCAAAATTGGATATCAACCACGCCCAGATTGAAGAGCTCTCCGATCAGGTGGAGGAGGTGGTTGAAGACGAGGAAGATGTCAGTACCCGTGAGCGCACAAAGGGTGAGTGGAGTCGCCTGGAGAAGTTAGTCGGTGCTGAGCCTCGTGTACTGCAGGTTGCAGAAGACCTGGTCAACCATTTTGAGGCCCGTACCGCTACCATTGATGGTAAGGCGATGATTGTCGCGATGAGTCGTGATATCTGTGTTCAGTTGTATGATGCCATCGTGGATATACGCCCCGAATGGCATGACGATGATCCCGAGAAAGGTGCGATCAAAATCGTCATGACTGGCTCTGCATCGGATAAACCAGCACTACAACCACATATCCATAATAAGAAGACGAAAAAGCGGCTGGAGAAACGCTTCAAGGATGTGAACGACCCGCTGAAGCTCGTGATCGTGCGTGATATGTGGCTGACCGGGTTTGATGCGCCCTGCTGTCACACCATGTACGTCGACAAGCCGATGAAGGGGCACAATCTGATGCAGGCGATTGCCCGCGTGAACCGAGTGTTTAAGGACAAGCCTGGCGGGCTGGTGGTCGACTACATCGGCATAGCCAACGAGCTGAAACAGGCACTGAAGACCTACACCGACTCCAAAGGTAAGGGCGCACCAACACACAACGCCGAAGAAGCCTACTCCATCCTGATAGAGAAGCTGGACATCATCCATGGCATGTTCGCCAAGGGGCCTCAGGGCAACGGTTTCGACTACAGCGCGTTCGAGACCCAAGCCCACAAACTGCTGGTCGGTGCCGCTAACTACATACTGGGTCTGCCCGACGGCAAGAAGCGCTTCCTCGATACTGTACTGGCCATGACCAAGGCGTATTCACTGTGCGGCACACTGGACGAAGCCCGTGCGCTACAGAAAGAAGTGGCATTTCTATCCGCCGTAAAGGCCGCCATTACCAAAGGCACAAGTGTTGATCGTAAATTGACCCAGGCAGAGAAGAACTCGGCCCTGAAGCAGATACTCGATAACGCCATCCTTGCGGAGGGTGTGGACGATGTGTTCGCACTGTGTGGTTTAGACAAGCCTAACATCGGCCTATTGTCTGATGAGTTCCTGGAAGACGTGCGTCAGATGCCGTACCGGAATCTCGCGGTGGAGCTGCTGGAGAAGTTGCTGAAGGATGACATTAAGACCAAAACTAGCAATAACGTCGTGCAGGAGAAGAAGTACGCCGACCGGCTGCAGGAAACGTTGCGCAAGTACAACAACCGCGCTATCGAAACGGCTCAAGTAATCGAAGAACTGATTGCCATGGCCAAACAGTTCCAGGAAGAGATGGCTCGTGAAGCCGCACTGGGTCTAAATGGCGATGAGATTGCTTTCTACGACGCATTGGCCAATAACGAGAGTGCCGTTCGGGAGTTGGGGGACGCCATTCTAAAGAAAATAGCCGTCGAGATTACTGACAAACTGCGCAGGTCCACCACCGTGGACTGGCAGGTACGCGAAAGCGTCCGTGCCAAGCTGCGTATTCTGGTGCGACGCACCCTACAACGCTACAAGTACCCGCCCGACCAGGCACCGGACGCTGTAGAACTCGTGTTGAAGCAGGCGGAAGTGCTGTCGAATGGATGGACACATTGAGCTTTATTCCAGCTGATGTCAGGTATTTTGGCGCTTATGGCAGGCTTTTCTGTCTCTATTACGCCCGGATACCTGACAAAACGCCTGATGATGGACGCTTTCCCCTCTGGTTTTACTACATATCGAACCTAAAAAGGTGCGTTATGGCCGTTTTAGGCAGTGTTATGACCAATAGCCGCCCATAAACCTGACATGGAAGATGTAGACTCGGTCTCACTACCAGTAGTCAGGCTTGAGTGCCGGTTTCTTTTTGGTCGGCACGCGATCAGGGAGCTGATGAGCCTCTAATTCTGCCACTGTGACCCTGCGCCTCATCCAGTGCGCATGATTCTGCAAAGAGCCGGGTGCTACGCGCTGAATACCTTCTCGGTGAGGCAGGATTACGCCCAGCCTCAAGTCAGGAAAGTCTTCTCGAAGTGCTTGAAGTGCAGGCCCCATATCGGTGTCGGCCGATACCAAAACGATCTGTTGAATACGCTGATTATGGGGCTGAGAGGCTTGTTTGACGGCCATGCGATACATGCTCAGGGCAATATTCACGTCCGTTTCTTTTTCTTCGAGCTTCCAGATGGCTACCTGGTCCTGCCGAGAAGGCGGAGTGTTTGGACAGACATAACGGGGGGCTTTGGCTGGATCCAACTGATGCCGGCCAGTGATAACCTCGACACCCTGAGCCTTCAACACGCGGATGTAGGTGTCCTGCGCCTGCTTAGACAGTAGGCCGCGAGTTGCCAGTTTGGGCTGTACCGGAGCTGTGAAATAATGAAACGTTGCCGGTACGCACGCGGGGTTCTCAACTTGAGCGATGTGCGATAGCAGAGCGGGCAGGTCTAGCCACTTGTACTGCGTGTTGGCCAGTAGCCCGTAAAAAAGGTTATATCCGTCAATAAAACGCGGTGCGCACAGTACATCAGTCCCTGGATACGAAAAAACCGGCTCGGAGGCCGGTTTTCTCACCCTAACAGCCAGCGAACTGAATCGCTGCGTACAGGGTTAAGTAGTACTTAACATATTCGCCTCTATGCGCCCCCCTGTCAATCGTGAGGTGCAAACAGTTTTTGGTATCTACCCGCAGACCCTGCTGCGGGTTTGCGTCAACCGGCGCTCTTCCGCTGGTGACAGTTTCAGCTTGTGGGTTTTCATGACGCGGGTGAACCGCAGCACGTACTGGCATTGGTTTGCGGGCGGTAGCCACTGATCGGGGCCTTTTGCGCCTTTCTGCCGGTTCAGGCTGGCCTCAACACTGAGGAGGTTTGCCGGGTCATTCGCAAAGCGTTCACGCTGCGTGGGCGACCAGCGGTTAGCACCTCGATCCCAGGCCCACTTAAGGGGTACCACATGATCGATATCGATCATGCTGGGATCATGGATGACAGTGCCGGTGAAGGGCGAAATCCAGCGACCTGCAACCACACGGCACTCACGTCCGGTCTTGAAGCGCACCTGTCCGGTTGATTGGGCGATCAGTGCTTCATGCCTGGAGTTCTGGCAGTCGCCATCCACGTCGGCCCATCCTCTCCCGAACTGTTCGCGGCTGTAGCCACTGCTGGTCGTCGGTGTGCTGCTGGATGATGTTGAACTGCTGCTGTATCCCTTTGGCAAACGGCCACCTGCTTGAAGGCAAGCATCCAGGGAGTTGAACGGTTTGAAGTTTTTGGTGCGCTCATAGTACGAGCTGTTTTCATCATGGCAAATGCCAGATGAGGATTGTTTAACGGTTGCAGCTTGGCTTGTGGTTGCCACTAATGCCGTCGCTACCAGTATCAGTGCAAAGCGTTTCACGTGAGTCTTCCCTGATTCGGATTTGCTGGACCGAATATTGATCCCCTAATACAAGAAAATCGGCTCAACAAGACCGGTTTCCTTACCCTAACGGCCAGTGAATTGAATCACTGTGTACAGGGCTAAATCGTGAGCCTAATGATGAGGGCTAGGTTAAAGCCCGTCAACCAATAGCCAGGAGGGGCAGCTTCTTCAGGGCCACCACTATACCTCGGACGATCCAACCCACTCTGTACCCAGATGAGCGTCGATTACACCCGCAGCGTCCAAGCTTGTCACGAGGATATTGGCTGTTTCATGCAGATATTCATGGCACCACCCACCCTCTGGAGCAGGGTACTCACCAACAGTGTTGCCATCCACTTTCAGTACGAGCGAAGCATGTTTTGCCGCTGACAAAATATCAGGTTCCCCAACTCGCTGATCCGTCACGATGTAGATATTTGCCATCGGCTCCTTCGATCCTGTTTTAAGTTTGCGGATTCGAAGGATTCTATCCCGGTATCAGACAACCATATGGGATAAAAAGATAATGGATTCTAACCCAATTTCACGCTGCGACCTGCCATTCATTCGTGACCTGGATCAGTTGCTGCAATTAAACCGCTTTCGCCACAGTGGCATAGAAATACTCGATTGGTTCCTGTCCGAAATGCTGACCAGGGAATACGGATTGACCCACCTCAAGCTCACCCCTGTGCCCGAGGAGTACCGTAAAGAAATCCGCATGCTCTCAAACAGCTATCTCAAGACCATCATGCTTTGCGAGACCTCCACGGATTTGCTGGGGATGGCTCAACAGCATGTCGAATCTGTTGGGCACCGACAGATGAAAGGTGCCTTCTACACACCTCCCGAGGTGTCATACATGATGGCCAAGATGCAGTTTCACGATCTGGACTGGAACGCCTATCCGGTTTTGACAGTAGCAGATCCAACGGCTGGGTCGGGTTCCATGCTACTTTCCGTCATCCGGGTGATGGCCGAAGACCACACAGACAAAATGGACCGCCTCTCAATCACAGCCTTCGACAAAGACCGCCGTGCCTGCTTATGTGCAGCCGTGCAACTCCTTTCGGTCTGCTTGGTTAACGGCTACCAGGTCGGTGAGCTGAAGGTGATCTGGATGGACTCGCTCACTCAAGACGTGTACGGCTATATTTTGCATTGCCGGAACCGCAAATACGGACCTCCGACCTACGATGCACGAACCATTGCCGACCTGCCGCATCTTACAGCGGCTTAATCTACCGTCCCACTTGGCCCTAGCTACGGGGCCTTTCCCTTCAGGCTAACCAGAGAAAAGAGCAGGGGATTCCAACCCAGCTCAACGCCATTTCGTCGACTGGTGTTAACGGATCATTTTACCAACTGCAGCACCGCCAAAGCCCTTTTAAGAACAAGCGTTAATGAGAAATTAGAAGCGTGAACAGAAAAGAGGATGACTCCCTATGAACGCGCTCACACAACCACAACCTGAAAACACTGCTTTGAACGCTCAGGCTCAGATTCCACTTGCCGAGATCCACCACGAGTTTGAGAACTCACGCCGTCGCATCGACCCCGAAGCATTGGCCACTATGAAAGACAGCATCCATCAGCTTGGCCTGCTGCAACCGCTTGTGGTTACACCCCGAGAAGGCGGTAATGGCTACGTGCTGATTGCCGGTTTCACCCGTTATCAAGCCCTACACGAACTGGGCCATGTGCAGACTAACTGCACGATCATTAAGGGCGATGCTCATACGCTGCTGGAAAGTCACGTAGCCGAGAATACCAACCGCCAAGACCTTTCTCTGGTTAGCTCCGTGACCGCCATTCGCCGTCTGGCCACCAAGTTGGGTGGTGACTACGAGGAAGTTGGAAAGCGCCTTGGTTTCTCCAAAAAAGCGATGGATGACCGGTTGGCACTGGCCAAATGTACGGAATCCGTGCTGGATGCACTGGACGAAGGCAAACTTAAACTGGGTCATGCGGTGATCCTGTCAGCCTTTACCCATACCATGCAGGATCGGACTCTTGAAAAAATCCTGGATGAAGGCTGGACAGTAGATGACTTGCGTGAACGGGCTGGCAAAGCCCGTATCAAGCTGGAACTGGGACGTTTCGATAAGTCAGAGTGTGCATCATGCCATTACAACTCTGATGCCTGCGCCCAAAGCAATCTGTTTGGCGAGGATATTCCAAGCGGTATGTGCAGCAACGCCAAGTGCTATGGAGAGAAGCAAACCAATTGGCTTGGCGAGGAGCGCACCCGTCTCAATGAGCAGTATGGCACCCTGCTCGATGCCACCACTATCGACAACCAGCATATTCGCCTGATTGATGTGACCCAATTGGGTGAAGTACAGCACACAGCCTGCCAGAGCTGCCAACACAACGTCTGTATTTTCGACAACCGTTTGAACTCCCGTACTGCCGGTTCCGTGCGCCAGCAGGTATGCAACAACGCCAAGTGCTTCGATGAAAAAGTAGAGGCCCAGCGCAAACCCGCCTCAGATTCCGGTAGCGCCAGCACCGGCCAAGGTTCCGCACCAGCGACATCCAAGTCCGGCAATGAAAGTGCGAAGAGTGGCAAGGTGACAGCGGCGGCCAGCGCGACACTGAACAACAAGCAGCAAGAAGTCGCTGAAGGGATTCTGGCGAAGCATGTCTGCGATAGCTTCCCTTCAACTCGTTTGGAAGGGCTGTACTTGTCTCATATGGCCGCGCAAGCCTTGTGCGGCAAGCGCCATGAAGGTATTGCCCACCTGATTGGCAAAACCGAGTCAGAAGTCCACATGGCTACTCGCCTGATGGTGACTGAGTACCTGGCCAAGTGTGATGAGAATATCCAAACCGGCTCTACCGCTCCCCGAGGGATTCTGCATGAGCTGGCATTTATGCGTTCCACGCCCGAGGTGCAGATTGTTGAGGCGTGGCAGCCACACACCTTGAAGCACTATCCCACCGCGCAGGTTGCCCGACTGTGTACCGAGGCCGGTTTCCACACCCATTACGACCAGAGCAACGGGGACGGAGCGTTCAACAAACTGGCCAAGGGCAAAAAAGCCGATTTGCTGGCTGCGATTGAGACTAGCGACTTCGATTGGACGCACTACGCGCCAGCCGCCTACTGCAGCCACTTCACTTCGAAGTTTCCTAAAGAATCCCCTATGGATGCAGCCACCCCCGAGAACAAGGAGTAACACCATGCTGACCGTACTGACTTCTCTTATTAATGAACACGGTATTGCCAACGTACAGGTATCCATCAAGCCCCACGGCGAAAGCATTGCCGCCGTTATCAACCTGATCCCTGATCCTGCCGCTGTGCCGGATGCGGCGATGAAGGCGGCATTGGCCGCTCCGATTACATTGATTGGAGAAGACGCCATTCAGAGCGCCAGTGTCGAATCGGTATTGGAACGGGTGCGCAGCTCTATGGCCAACCATAGCTATTTCTCTGCCGATGCTGTTGCCAAGCGACTGACCGCTGCCAGCACCAAAAACCCTGTAAGTCCGGCCAAGCAGGGTAAAAATGATGTAAAGGTCGAACAGAAAAAAGTTCCGGCACCCTCGCCAGCCGTGCCTGATTCGATGGATGACATTTTCAATCAAGATTCACTGTAAGGAGAGGCGTCATGAAACGCATTTTTGCTATCGGCACCCTGAACGACATTCCCGATCCTGCACCGCTGGGGACGCTACAGGAGTCATACGAGCTGTTGGCCCAACGCTTCCCGCAAATTCGACACTCGGCGGTGTTTGAATCCGATGCGGTGCCGGTTGATGCCAACACCGTTCGCTACACCATCCCGCTGCCTGTGATGAAAACCAATGGTTAAGCAGCACACCCCTCGTGAATTGCTGGACATGATCCAGCAGTTTGCGGAGCAGAAGGAGCCAGAGTCATGCACCTCAATACAGAACGCCAAGCCGCTGAAACAGTATCCTCGGTTCGAGAATCTACGCCGGATTCAGCCGCCTCGCACCTGCTGTCGAGTGCTGCTGCTGTGAAACCGCCTCACCTCGCGCTGGCAGGCCAGACTGTTGAACGGCTTGAAGGTATCACGGCAGGTGACAAGGAGATTGTCACCACCCAGCGTAGCGCGTTGAGTTCAATTCTTCGCTTTGGGGTAACGCATGGCCTGGCTGATGAAGCGGGGCTACTGGCCCTGCTGAATGCGCCCTACATCGAGCAACCGGACCATGCCCGTGCGGTGCTACGCCAGACCTTTTCGCGTCTGGCTGACACGCTCGGAGACGAAAAGCATTTATTTGTCCTATCCCCCACGGAAACAGGGTATGGCGAAAACACGCTGGGCATTCATATTGAACCGACCGATTTAACAACCCTGATCCGCTGCCAAGCGCCTGACCCTCTTCTGAGCGACTGGTTTAACCGTTTCAGCCAGCTTATGAGCAGCACCCTCAGCTTCTATACCGCCAGCGACATTGCCGACTACGAGCTGGAAATGCAGTTGGACTGTGTGGGGATCGACACCTCTGTTTTCGAGCAGCACCGTGACCGCATCGAAGCCCTGCTGGAAACCGAATCCATCAAGGATATCTGTACCTTGTTGGAAGTAACCGAAGATGATCTGGAAGAAATGTGGGGCAGTGGCGAAACCGCCAACGCCCTAACGCACTTCGTTGAATTGAGCAGGATGGGTAATTCAGAGGGGCGCGATACGCCCGATACGTTCCTGGGACTATACACCGAACTGAAAGCACTAGTGGCCAAGTGGCCTCGCTTTGGGTTTGAGCCTATCGTCAAAGAGCTGCTGAACAGCTTGCCAGAGATAGGGGAGGCCGCTGGCCTCTATGACGTACATGGGGAAGACGTGCTGGAATCCAAGGGGGATCGCTTCATTGGAGAACAGTTCATGGTGGTGAATGGCGACTTGCCCGAGGCTAGCTGGCAAGTGTTGCACGACCATGAAACGCACTTCTTAGAAGCTGGGGAGACAGGCTGCTGGAGCCTGAATCTCGATCACCCCAAGGCGCTCGAAGTGTCCCGCGCCTACCTGCTGATGTGTTCTAAGTTTCTCGATGTTTGCGAATATCAGTAACAGACAGAAAAATTCGAGAGAGGACACACCATGCAATTCAACGACGAAGGGCTTATTGATAAGAGCTTGCCAGTATTGCCCCAAGTGGCATTCGTGCTGCACGGCACCGCGCCCCGAAGCGCAGATATAATCACCCTCCATGCAGTGAAGGACGGCCAGCTTCAGATAGGGGATTACGTTGATCCGGCTGCTGTTGTGAGCATGATCCAAGATGCCAACAGCGACCAGCGCGACCACAAGACCCACCTGATACCAGATAATGTGCTGGTCGATGATGCGCACCACTTGATCTGGCATGTACGCTCAACCCGCCGCCCGTTTCATTTCCGTCATGGAAACGGGGACCATCACCATTGGCACGGGCAGGTTCGCTATCCACACTTGCTGTTCATGGCCGACAAGCACCAGCGCCGCATCCGTATTTTCGCGCTACCCAACGGCGCGCGGCCCACGATGGATTCTCAGCTCTATCACGCCCCGCTATTCAACCTAAACAGACACGGCGATCTGTGCCTTGGCACCGCGACACTGCCGGAGTCACTGTCGGTCGCCACCATTGCGGAGATAGAGTCGGTCTTCTTTGACGCCAACGGTTCACACCCGAATCACAACGGCACACTGAGCAAACGTGCAGAGGCAAAACACAAAACTCTGATTGGCTATTGGAAAGCCAAAGCCGCCGCCAATGAGCGAGTGCGCGTATCCGAGTTGAATCCATACCGGACATTGGAAGAGGTGATCCATGAGCTTTAAGTTACGGTCAGGCTGGCTGGGCCAACCGCTGCGTGTCGCTGTGCTGGGATGCGGAGGCACCGGCTACTACATTGGCACTAACCTGTTCATGCTGGAACGGGTGTTGAACAGCCTGTACCGTGAAGCCAGCTTTAAGTGCATTGACCTGTATGATGCCAAATCGATCAAGACTCCGAACCTGTCACGCACCGGCTACATGCCTGCTGAGGTTGGTTTTCCTAAATCGGACATTCTGGCACACCGGCTCAATGCCGCGCTGGGCTATACTGTGTTTCGATCCATGCCGGAAAACGCTACCGCCGAAACACTGCTGAAAGGAGAATACGATCTGGTTATTACCGCCACTGACAGCGTAGAAAGCCGGATGATGGTGGCAAACCTCGCGGCCAAGGTGCGGCGATACACCCTTTGGCTGGATACCGGCGTGGATAAGGCAACCGCCAGTACTGTGCTGGGTGAACTCAGCACCGACACTAAGCGCCTGCCGGTGGCAACCGACCTGTTTCCGAACCTCCCTGAAGGGGAACAGCATCAAGAAGCCTCATGCGATATGCAAACTTCATTGGCCAGACAAGCCTTCGGCATCAACCAGCAGATTGCGGGGCAGGCGGTGAATTTGTTATCTCAACTGGTACTTGATGGGGAGATTGAGTACCACGGCTCCATGCTGGATTTGAAATCAGGGTTTAACACTCCGATTCGGGTTGACCGAGATACTTGGGCCAGCTTCGGATATGCTGCATGAATCGAAAAGCTCCGAGCGACAGGGCTAAGAGGTGAGCACAGTCGTCCCGTGTCCTAGCAGCCTGTCGGGTTTTCGATAGCCCTGTGAGATAATCCACCTGTCATCGAGCTACGACCGGAACGTCATCATGAGCCGCTTTATTCCAGTAGACCGCCAGACCGACTACCTGCTGCCACCTTCGGTTGATGAGTGGTTGCCTGATGAGCACCTGGCGCGCTTTGTCGTCGATGTGGTCGAACAGCTGGACTTGTCTGCGTTGACACAGCAGTACGCTGGCCGAGGCCACAAGGCGCATCATCCTGCGGTATTGCTGAGCCTGCTGATCTACGGCTACGCCACTGGCGTGATCTCCAGCCGCAAGATCGAACGCGCCACCTACGACTCGATTGCCTTCCGCTACCTGGCCGCGAACACCCACCCCGACCACGATACGCTGGCCACTTTCCGCCGTCGCTTTTTACCTGAGCTGGAACAACTGTTTGTTCAGGTACTGTTGCTGGCACGTGAGATGAAACTGCTCAAGTTCGGCACCATCGCCCTCGATGGCACCAAGGTTAAAGCCAATGCCAGCAAGCACAAGGCGCTGTCCTATGGACATGCCAAGAAGCTGGAGGCTCAGCTCAAGACCGAGGTAAACGCCTTGATTCAACGGGCCGAGGCGGCCGACAACGATGTCGCGACCGATGGTATGGACATTCCGGCCGAAATCGCGCGGCGTGAAGCCCGTTTGGCGGCCATTGCAGAGGCAAAGCTCAAAATCGAAGCCCGTGCGCAAGAACGGGATGCCGCAGAACAAACCGCTTACCAGGATAAAACAGCCAATCGCGATGCGCAGCGAAAGGCAGGCAAAAAGCCGCGTGGGCGTGACCCCAAGCCCCCGATGGGTGGTCCACGCGATAAGGATCAGGTGAACCTCACGGATCCGCAGTCACGCATCATGCCGGTCACGGGTAAGGGCTTTGATCAGTGCTATAACGCCCAGGCAGCGGTGGATACTGAGAGCATGTTGGTCACCTCTGTCCACGTCACGCAAGCGACGAATGACAAGCAACAAGTCATGCCGCTACTGAACGCATTGACCGCCTTGCCAGCCTCATTAGGCAAGGTAACCCATCTGCTGGCGGATACCGGTTACTTCAGTGCGGAGAATGTTAAGGTGTGCGCTCAGCAAGGTATTGAGCCTCTTATTGCCATGAAACGAGACGTTCACCACCTGCCGCTCCTTGAGCGCTTTGCAGCCGAGCCGGTGGCACCGGACAGTGATGACCCCGTTGAGCAGATGGCCTATCGTCTGAAAACACAGGCGGGACGGGTCCGTTATGCGCTGCGCAAACATACCGTGGAGCCGGTGTTCGGCATCATCAAACACGTGATGGGGTTCAGGCAGTTCTCACTCAGGGGGCTGGATAAAGTCAGTGGTGAGTGGCGTCTGGCCACACTGGCATGGAATATCAAACGGATGCACCGCCTGGCGGCAGGCTGAAGAGACTGACAGGGTGCCCACGAGTCGCTGTGAGGCTTTGATCATCGCGACTAACGTTCAGTGGCCGCCTCTACGGGGGTGATCAGGGTAATTAAGGGCGAGGGCTGTATCACTTCGTTGAGCCCCGTTAATCCGACAGACTGCTAGGACACGGGACAGAAGAAAAATATGCAACCGAACCTGTCAAGAGCAAAATGAACATCAGTACCAAGTGTGCCTGAAATAGGCATACTGGAGACTTGCTACCAGGGAGTGGAAGGAAATGGCTGATAAGGTGGCGCCCTATGTTCCCAAAGTCCTGGGCGCATGGGACCACGTGGCTAGTCACGCATCCAAAAATATACCCAACAGCCCACTGGCCAATGTAAGTGCCAAACTCACCCGAGAAATGGGGTGTTGGCATTTAGCTATTGGTCAGGGTGACGAAAGTGAATGGTATGGTTTCTGTGACTGGTGCAGCGATGTTCAGCTGGGCATTCCAGAAGGCCATATCAAAATCATCAAATTGCTCTTGGAGCTTATCAACCAGATTACACCTGTCACCTACTGTATCTTCGAGAGTGTGGACCTCATTGGGGGCTTTTTGAGTTGCAGCAAAGATCTTCAGGATGCGTTGGCCGGTTACGAGGTCGATATCAGACGAAAATACATGGATGTTGAGTGGGACCCGGAAGAAATATTTGGAGAAAAGGGATTCCTCACTTCGGAGGAAATCCAGCGGGAGCTTTAGGGTGACTATCGATCATGCAGCTTCAGTTCTGGTCGACCCTTTGGATGAAGACATCCCCAGCATCGCCGCCTTGCGCTTTGATCTTCGTTCGTCATCCACGCCGGTTTTCTGAGATCGAGGAAGTTATTGGTACAGAGCGCACCGTGGTTAATAGAATGGACCGCCTCTCAATCCAACCTTCGACAAAGACCACCGTGCCTGCCTATGCGCAGCCGTGCAACTCCTTTCGGTATGCTTGTTAACATACCAGGTCGGTGAGCTGAAGGTGGTATCGATGGGCTCACTCAACTCAAGACGTGTACGGCTATATTTTGCATTGCCGGAACCGCAAATACGGACCTCCGAAGCACGAACCATTGCCGACCCACCGCAACATACAGTGGCGTAATCAACCGTCCCGCATGGTTCTTAGGGACGTGTGGGACTTGTTTGAATACACTCGGGGATTCTCATAACAGACTTTTCGAGACTAATAAGGTAATTGCCTTAGTGAATGATGAACTCGCTGACATCGATCAGAGACTGGCTGAGATTGAGCAGGAGAAAGCCGATTTGCTTGCGCGAAAATCGGCGCTACTGCAGACGTACAAGACTCCAGTTCAGACACAACTCACCCCCAACCAGAAAGTGGAACTCTTTCGGAGCCTATTTCGCGGACGCACGGATGTGTATGCAATTCGATGGGAGGCTACAAACGGTCGGTCTGGTTACGCGGTGTCTTGTGCAAACGAATGGGCACCGGGAATCTGCCAGAAACCCAGAGTAAAGTGTGGAGACTGTCAGCACCGGCAGTTTAAGCCCCTCGACTTCAACGCAGTCTATGATCACCTGGCAGGTAAACATGTAGCTGGGCTTTATCCCCTGCTACCCGACAATCGCTGCTATCTGTTGGCCGTTGATTTTGATAAGGACGACTGGAAAGCTGAAGTCCAGGCGCTAGCCCGGGCCTGTCGGAACAGGGATATTCCATATCTTGTCGAGATCTCTCAGTCTGGTTACGGCGCGCATCTGTGGATCTTCTTTTCGGAACCTGTTTCTGCTTGGGCTGCAAGGGCTTTGGGATTCAAGCTGTTAGATGACGCGATGGAGCTCCATCCTAGCTTATCATTTGATTCATACGACCGATTATTTCCCAATCAGGACATGATGCCAGAGGGTGGTTTCGGAAATCTGATTGCACTGCCCCTTCAGAATCAGGCGAGAATGCGTGGTTGTACAGTGTTCGTTGACGACAATTTGATCCCGCATACGGATCAGTGGAGGGTTCTACGCGCTCAACAAACGGTTACACCAGAGCAATTACACGAAATGGTTGGAAATGAGCCTATCCAGAATGACTTGGAGGACGTTGTTGCACCGTGGGAACAATCGCTTCCCACTGAGACCGCAATGATTATAGGGTGTCCTGAAAAAGTTACTGTCACTCTGGCAAACCATATCTACATCAAGGTATCTGATTTGCCAGCACCATTGATTGCACGCATCAGGCGCCTGGCCAGTTTTGCCAACCCGGTCTTTTTCAAAACTCAGGCTCTTCGTTTTTCCACCCATGGCATTCCCCGGTACATCACCTGTGCCAGGGTCGAACAAGGTTACCTTTCCATCCCAAGAGGCTGTTTCGACGCTCTGGAGACCGTTTTGAAGGAACAGGGGATAGAGGTCGTACTCGATGATCGAAGGATATCAGGCCAGGCGCTGGCCGAGATCAGCTTGAAAGTGACGTTAAGAGCTCAGCAAGATAAGGCCGTAAAGTCTTTAACCGAGAGGGATACCGGAATTCTGCACGCCCCGACGGCTTTTGGGAAAACCGTAACAGCAATCGGAGTTATAGCCAACAGGAAGGTCAATACACTGATTCTGACACATAGCAGACAACTCCTGGATCAGTGGAGGGAGCGTCTGGAGACCTTCATTGACGGCGCCGCAGTGGGCGTGATCGGTGGAGGCAAGAGGAAACCAACTTGTCAGATTGATGTTGCGACTTACCAAAGCTTGATTAATAAGAAAGACAATACCGTATCAGATCTGGTCAGAGATTATGGTCAGGTCATTATTGATGAATGCCATCATATCTCAGCACCACGCTATGAGATGCTTTTGAATGAAGTCTGTGCTCAATATGTACTTGGGCTGACGGCAACGCCTGATCGCCAGGATGGCCACCAGAAAATCATGTTTATGGTGTCTGGACCTGTTCGGCATAAAGTTCGGGCAGAACACGGCCAGAATTTTGCACAGCGCGTGATCGTGAGAGAACGGCACGATCTCCCCCCGATCGACATTTCAGCTTCTGGCCAGCGCCCTCACGTTGCATCTGTTTATCACTGGCTTTCTCAAAACCCTTCCAGAAATGAGAACATCGTTCAGGACGTTGTGAGCTGTGCTGCCAATGGCGCCCAATGTCTTGTGCTTACCGAGCGTCGTGAGCATGCGGATGTCCTGGCCCACCTGCTAGATGAACAATCAGTGGATACAGTCGTACTCCGGGGTGGAATGGGGGTAAAAGAACGCAGGGTAGTTGAAGCTAGGCTCTCGGACATTCAAGTCATTGTCGCAACCGGTAAGTACATTGGAGAGGGATTCGACCTTCCCAGATTGGATACCCTGTTTCTCGCACTGCCCATTGCATGGAAAGGAACCTTGTCTCAGTACGCGGGCAGACTTCACCGGGAAGCGGATGGCAAGCAGGAGGTGACCATCTATGACTACTTAGATATGGGTCTACCCATGCTTGAGCGGATGTACCGGAAACGGGAGAAAGGTTATAAGGCTATGGGGTATGAGTTCTCTGCTATTGGGCAAACACGATTGTTGTAACTAACGAAAATGCTTCCGGTGTACGCCTAATAGGCTGAGAGATTATAGAGTGAGTATTCTGAGCAGCGGCACCCAATGACCCAGGATGCGGACAGAAGGACCAAATCATTTTGCTAGAGCCAGTAAGAAAAACCGGCCTTCGCCAACCTGTTCATGTCCACCATGCAGGACCAGCAGCTGATCCAGTCGAATGAGGATTTCTAGATCCCGGGATCAAGTTGATATGCTAATATATATATTATGACATCAATGATGCATTATGGCATATCAAAATGAGCTATGTAACCGAGCCGATAGTGGCGACCCTGCGAGAAGCACGGGTACGTAAAGGGCTGAGCCAACGGGAGCTGAGCGCGCGCTCGGGTGTACCACAAAGCCATATCTCGAAAATCGAGTCAGGGAGTGTTGATCTACGCGTGTCCAGTTTAATTGCACTCGCCCGCGTGCTCGACCTAGAGCTATTGGTTGCGCCTAAAAAGTCTGTTCCTGCGATACAGTCGATCATTAGAAGCAGTAGCGGTACTCACGTTGAAGGTGAGCACGTGTCGCCAGCCTACCTTTTAGATGAGGAAGACGATGACTAACCTTGTGTCCACTCTGAATGTTTTGCTGCACGGCGAACCTGTCGGCACGATCACCAATGTGGGTCATGACAGAACGCTATTTGCTTTTACAGATGGCTACATCAATGATGAATCGCGACCGGTGTTAGGACTTGGCTTTAAAGATTCGCTGGGCGGCTTGCTGACTGATTTCAAACCAACCCAAACCCGATTGCTTCCGTTTTTCTCCAATCTACTGCCAGAAGAAAGGATGCGTCACTACTTGGCAGAGCGTGCAGGCGTGAACCCGGCGCGGGAGTTTTTTCTATTGTGGGCACTCGGACAAGACTTGCCAGGTGCGATCACAGTAGAGCCAGCCAATGGTGAAGCGCTCCCACCAAATTATCATAACGAGACGCAAGGTGATCCGAAACGTGAGGCACCCATGCGCTTTTCATTAGCGGGTGTGCAGTTGAAATTTTCCGCCGTGCAACAGGCAAAGGGTGGTTTAACGATCCCGGCAACAGGCCAGGGCGGCTCATGGATTGTGAAGTTGCCGTCGTCTCGATTCGAAGCTGTACCCGAAAATGAATATTCGATGATGGAATTGGCACGCATGCTGGGAATGGATGTGCCAGAGACCCAGCTGCTGCCGATTAATCAGATTGCCAATATCCCGGAAGGGATCGGACAGTTTGGTGAAAGTGCCTTTGTGATCAAGCGTTTTGACCGTGCGGATGGCCGTGCCATACATATTGAGGATTTTGCCCAGGTGTTTGGCGTATACCCTCACGACAAGTACCAAAAAGCCAGTATGCGTAACATTGCTCAGGTGCTGGGCATAGAAGGTCAAGATGAGGACATTGCCGAATTTACCCGCCGGTTGGTCTTCAATACGCTGATAGGCAATGCGGATATGCATTTGAAAAATTGGTCCGTGATCTACAAAGACACCCGCACAGTCTCGATTGCCCCTGCGTATGACTTTGTTTCGACCATTCCCTATCTCCCTGACGATAGTGCGGCGCTAAAGGTCAGCCGCAGTAAAAAGTTCAGTGACTTCACGCTGGATGAGCTGTCCCACTTGGCTGCTAAAGCGATGCTGCCGGAAAAGTGGGTGTTGGATACCGCCAAGGAAACCGTTGCAGGCTTCCATGAGGTATGGGCGAAAGAAAAAGCACACTTGCCGCTGACGCAATCCATGATCGCGGCCATCGAGCGGCACCTGCGCACAATACCAATCGGTTAATGAGTCGTCGGAGTATTCATACGGCCTCGAAGGCATCAGCCTGTTCGGGTCGGTGGACGGCGGATCAGCATTATGCCCTTTATTCTTGTTTAGTATCAGATATTATAATTATTATAATGGATACTAAATTATAGTAATGGCACCCGCTGAGGTTTGTAATGGCCGATCCTATTCATGCCAATTGGCACTACCCTCGTACCGAACTGGCCAACAAAATCCTGAAAGGCTTTCAGGTAGGGCTGGCCGAGCGCTTCACTATCTTTGCGCCGCGTAAGCGTGGGAAAACCGAGTTTGTTCAACGTGATGTTGCACCGCTTGCGAAAGAACAGGGCATCTTGGTCGTGTATGTCGATTTCTGGCGCGACAAGGCATCACCCGCGATGGCGTTTGCAACGGCTGTCATGGCGGCACGCCGCGAACAGGAAAGCTGGTTTACCAATCTGCTCAGTCAATCTACTCTGAAAGCCAGCTTGAATCTGTTCGGTAACGATCTGTCGATGGAGCTTTCACCACAGAAGAAACAGGCCGAAAAAAAAATTGCAGAAGCTGCCTTCGAAGAGCTGGAGGCAACACGTAAACCGATTTTACTGTTGCTTGATGAGGTTCAGCATCTGGCGACCGATCCGGCTTTCGGCGACTTTACCGCGGCTTTGCGCAGCTTTATGACGGCGCGTTCCGATGAAAAGATCAAAGGTATCTTCACAGGCTCCAGCCAGGAGGGCCTGGCCCAACTATTTAAGCGAACCAAAGCCCCGTTTTATAACGCCAGCTCAACGCTGGACTTTCCCGATCTGGATGAGCACTTCGTCAGGTTCGAGTTGGCGGTATTCCAGCGTGTCACTGGAGGTGTCCAACTCAATGCAGTCAGGGCCAATGATGTGTTCGAATCAATGGCTCGGGCGCCGGGGCGTTTTACCGATCTACTCAGACGAATGGCTTTGGAGGAAGTGCATGATATCGATGAAGGCGTGTCACGCTTCGCGGATAGCCTAATCGAAGAAGAAAACCAGTTGTTTAGTGAGGTCTGGCAGACGCTTCACCCCATGGACAGGGCGTTACTCATCATGATTTCACGTGGCAAACACAAAGGCTTTTACAGTGAGCAATGTAAGGCGCAGCTACTTCAGCTGTACCCGGAGTTCGATCCTACCAAGAATTCGATGATCCAGAATGCACTCAATCGTCTCAAAAGTAATACCGTGAATGCCATTTACAGTGCGGAACATGGCGTGTGGCAGTTTGCCGATCCTGCATTCGAAAAGTTCGTGCAAAGCACAGATAAAGCATCTGGGATACACAAAGCAAACAACTCAGGCTCATGATGACGTTCCGGCAATAGCGCGATAATAGGCGGATCATCTCACAAGGCTATCGAAAACCCGACAGACTGCTAGGCAGTGAAGTCTCACTATGCGTACCTTCAAGCTTGAGCGAGTGACCCCAGAGCACATTCAATATGAATAATCTCCGCGAACAGCTGGAAGCCACCCTCCGAGACCCCAGTAAGCGCTACAAGCACAAGCTAGAGCAGCTAGCTTTCCATGTGCGGAATCACCTCAGCCGACTGAAGGAATACACGCGGCATCGGGATAACCAAGTCCTCACCTTTCAACAACAAGTTCAAAGCGGGTCACCATGGATTCCAGTAGAATGTGAGCTACCACCAGTAGATGTTATGCTTGTCTTCTGGAACACAAGATTGAATAGCTGGGAGCAACGTGGAATCAGTGGGGAGCACCACACCGGGAAAGACCCACACGCACTGAGATCCTGGCTGGAATCCGAGCAGTTAACCCACTGGCAGCGGATCTACCCACCGGATGCGGTCTTGCGAAATCAACGCGTACAACTTGAAAAGGAGAGTCTGGATGGCAACGTCGATTCCACCGAGTGATACCAAGCTTGACGATGAAGACACGGAAGCCAAGATCGAATGCGACAACTGCCATGACCATTTCTTAACTGAATTCATGGTGAATATGGATGGCATCGCAGACGGTCAGACTTGGTGTAAACACTGCCATGCAGAGTTTTTATCTCTATGTGGCAGGTTAGATCGATAGCGTTATTTGACATCCTCACCGCCCTGAAGAGACGGTGATTCCTCCTGCGAGACGCTCATGCCCGAGCGCGAGTATGTTCCTGGCGGCGTTAACGTCGCGGTCGTGAGTGGCACCACACTCACAGGTCCAGACTCTTATTCCAAGACCAGCTCTACCTTTCGGACTGTTTGCGCTGATAGCGCCGCAACACGAGCAGGCCTGGGTGGTGTAGGCTTCATTCACCGCGTGAAACATGATCCCGGCGCCAGCGCTCTTATAGGACAGGAATTGTTTCAACTGCGCCCAGCCGGCATCGTAGACCGACTTGGCGCTGTTCGTGCGGGTGAATGAACGAGACTTCACATCGCCGACGATGATCACGCCACAGCGATTTACCAGTTGGCGGCTGAACTTGTGCAAGGCGTCTTTGCGCCGGTTGGCGATTTTGGCGTGGATCGCCTTCACACGGTGTTTCTTGCGCGCCCGTTGGGCGTGGGCCAGCGCCGGTTCCAGATCGCGGTAGAAACGACCGGCTTCCAACTTCGTACCATCGGAACAGGTGGCAGTATCCTTGAGACCGAGATCGATCCCGATCGCATCCTGACCGGCCGGAATCTCAGCCTCAACCTCAACGACCACATTGAGGTACCAACGGCCGCGCGCGTCTTCGGAGAAGCTACCGGCTCTGAAACGGTACTGAGCCAGCCCGTAGCTATCCCAGACCTTGAAATAGTGGCCGTTGTGATAAACCTGGCCCTGCTTCCAGGTCACGGCACCGGACTTGAACGGGATCCAACCGAGCGAGCGGCGCACGCCGCCGCTCTTGCGCCATTGCAGTCGGGTCTTTTTGAACTGCTGCCGGCGGGTGACGTACTCACGGCCGACTTCCTGCACCGTATGACTGTGCAGGCCGAGGTCTTTTCCGGCACCGTTGGTATAGGGCTGGATATCGTAGGCGGACAGAAACACACCGCGCTCACGGATGGAGCGTTGGCTCAGTTCATTCACATAGTTCCAGACCTGATTCACCGACCACGCCATCTGCTGAAGCAGCGGCCGGTGGCGATCTTTGATCCGAACTTTGAGGGTTTTGGTGCGTTTCATACTGGTTAAGTATACAGCAATATCAAACCGGCTGCGCCGGTTGCGCTATCCTTCCCCGCACTAAAAGTTACGGGGCTTGCCGCGCGTTTTGGTCACACAAAACCATTGTTATCGCGTTCGAGACCACAGACTTTGAAACCGTTGCAGAGATACAGGCTTGTGACGCAGCCGATTTGCATGGGTTGAGTGAGGCTCATCGTGATACAGGCATGGACGTGAACTTAGCAGGCGCGCAAATACAATCCGGCATAGTCAGTATTACAGTCACCAATCCGCTTGATCTGGATGGAATTCAGCACTATTTCAACCGCCGAATTCGACGACTTCTGTAACATCGACCCCGCTATATGAACAATACGATCCTAGCGATACAGCTGCAATACCGGTTTCAAATCGTAGACCTGTTGCCGCCGCTTTTGCACTTCACGGTGAACATAAATCATGTCCAGCAGGCACCAAAGAACCAGGGCAAACACTAGAAATTCCCAGCCGGATATCTCATTGACGAAGGCATACACCGCCGCCACACCCAGAAGTGTCATGATGAAGGCAGACGTCCAGCTACCCAAGTAGTAACGATGGGCACCAACAACACCTGCCACCAGTAGCAGTAAGTAAGCGATGCTTTCGCGCCGAAGTTGATCTTCGTTGTAGAACGCAAGGGTATTATTCATGATGTGTATCCGATGCTGTCTCGCCTACATTTCTGGTAACAAGTATGTCAAAGAGTATTGCAGTGCAGCCTGTGCCTCAATCCTTACTGTTTATTTATACAGTTAAAAGATCTTGAAATCCAGCCCACCAAGCGCTCTGTCTATTAAACTTTTGCCTATTCCGGCACTAAGGGCTAATCAAAAATCACTGCTGATAGATAGGGTATGTGTGCCTAGCGGCAGCTGATCTATAAACACCAGCCACAACCGGTGATACCATCGGCAGACTTACAACGTGGATAAGGGACTAGCCCTTTGGGATCAACGAAGTTCACTGCCAAGCCTGGCTTCTGGGCAAATCTGTTTCTACCCCAGAAATGGAAGCTTTCGTTCAATCACAAAACACCTGACCGCTTTTTGCTCTCGCTTAAGCAGGACACGGAACTCCGATTCGCTTCAATCAGAGCCATCAGTACCCAGAAAGGCCTTCTCTGGTCAGCGATCGAGATTCGCTCCACGGATCGCACGGACGTACTTGGAGGCCTGAGCACCTCAGCTGCATCAAACCTAGTCGAACAGCTTCGCAGTGCCATCAATGAGCATCTGATATCCACGATAGAAACGGACAAAGCACAGCTCATTGAGATCGATGAGGCAATCCAGACCTTAACGCGCAGTGGTCATCAATACCTGGCCCTTGGTGATATCAACCAGACAATTGCCTCAGTACACGGCGAAGCGGCCAAAGCGATTGCTCACCCCCTTTTCGATATTGAACGAGTGCCACAGGCACTTTCTCAACAGTTTCCGGCATCCCTATCGATGCTTGCAGACCGAGAGGCACGCCTGCGCTATAACGCAAAGTTTATTACTGCCGAGTTAGCACGCTTCGATACCTTTTTCAGTGATATGGATGGTCGATCCCTATCGCACGAGCAACGAGAAGCCTGCATCAGATTGGAAGACAACAACTTGCTGGTCGCTTCAGCAGGATCCGGAAAAACGGCTACGATGGTAGGGAAGGTGGCTTATGTGTTGGACAAGGGACTGTACCGACCAGAGGAAATTTTGGTTCTGGCATTTAATAATGATGCTGCAAAGGAGCTTCGCGAGCGTCTGGCGCAACAGTTGAAGGTAGATCCAGCTGACCTCGGCTGTCAGGTATCAACGTTCCATGCCCTGGGGCGAAACATCATTCAGCAGGTTGAAGGCAAACCACCGCAATTGGCTAACTGGGTCGAGCATCCTGCCGGCGAATCCAGATTGATCGAACAGATGATCAACGAGCTAAGGCAAAATGACCCCGTTTTCTTGCAGTTATGGACACAGTTGTTGGTGCTCTATCCCAAGGCGGATATCCCTGTTGATGTGTTTGATTCCGAGGAGGATTATCGCCGTTACATCAATGACCGTAATCGGCGAGACGGAGCAACTATCTCCACATTGTCGGGCGTGTATGTAAAGTCCCTGCAGGAGCAACGCATTGCGAACTGGCTATGGTTGAACTCAATTCCCTTTGAATACGAACGTCAGGTGCTCATTGGAGAAGAGGGTGGTGAGCAACGTTATGTGCAGCCGGATTTCTACTACCCTGAAATCAACACCTATCATGAGCACTTTGCCATCAACAAGGATGGCACGTCACCATTTGAAAACTATGTCGAGCACGCTCAGCAAAAGCGAGCCGGATATCGTCAGGCTGGGATCAGCTTCTTTGAAACAACCAGCGCCCAAGCCAATGACGATAGCTTACTGGAAGCCCTCGAAGCACAACTACGCAAACGTGGCATTGAACCAGTTTCGCGCAGTCTAGATCAGGTTTTGAATGCCCTGGAGCCAGATGTAATTCGGCGCTATCACAACCTTGTCAGCGTCTGTATCAAGCATATTCGGTCCGCGCAACTCAAGCAGGACATGCTACTGGAGCGTTCCAAAGCACTCAAACACAAGGCCCGAGCTGATCGCTTCGCCCGTGCGGTATGGATACTTGCCGAGGCCTACACCAGCAAACTAGATGAGGCAGAATCCATCGACTTTGAAGGCATGATCGGCAATGCCATCAAGCTCATTGAGGATGGTCGTTACTCAAGTCCATTCAAACTGATACTGATCGATGAGTTCCAAGACATCTCCGAACCACGTGCGAACTTGATTAGGGCGCTGCGCTCACAACGACCCTTCACCAAAATATTTGCCGTCGGGGATGACTGGCAATCTATCTACAGGTTTGCAGGCTCAGATATCACACTGTTCACTCAGTTCCAGCAGCATTTTGGCACTTCCTGGATTGGCAAGCTGCAGCAAACCTATCGCTGCAACCAACTCATTGCAGAGGTCGCCGCTAACTTTGTGCAGCGGAACCCTGGGCAAATGAAAAAGGATGTTCAGTCAATTAAGCCTGCGATTCCACGTTCGATTCGGGTGATCCCCGTCAAGGTTGAGTGGGAAAAGCCCAGCATGGAAAATGCCTGCTTGCAGCTGCTCACCCGCTTGGATGGTTTTGCAGCAAAAGTCGCTACGAAATGGCAAACGGAAACGAAGCTCAAACTCAGTGTATTGGTCCTGTCACGATACAATATGCAGAATCCGTTTAAAGGCAAAACTCCGGAATTTTCGCATATCGACGTTCGAAGTATGACCTTCCACCGAGCCAAGGGACTTGAAGCGGACTACACAGTGCTGCTTGATGTCAGCGAAGGCAATTTTGGTGTTCCCAGCCAAATCGAAGATGATGAATTACTGCAGCTTGTCATACCATCCCCTGAAACCTTTCCCCATGCAGAAGAACGTCGCCTATTCTATGTGGCCATGACCCGAGCCAGCAGGGGGGTGTTCTTTCTGATTAACCAGAGCAGACCATCACGGTACATTGCCGAACTAAGACAGATAGGCGGCGAAAACGTCAGTCTGGAAATGTTGGACGGCCGCTCATTGCAAGAGTGCCCAGCCTGCGCGAATGGCTTCTTAGTGCAGCGTGTAGGGAAGGGAGGCAATACTTTCATGGGATGTAGTGAGTATCCTGTCTGCCGTCACACCGCCAGCACTGACGCAACGGCACCCCAGTAAGCTTGGTAGGAACTGTGTAACCGCCGTTAAAACGACCCACTTGCCCTTAACTGTACTGCGCCACTTTTTTTGAAGTCCGCTCCAGTTCAACATTCCAGGGCAGCAGTCGCTCCAGCTTTTCCAGGGTGTCGGC
>Ga0209345_10001007_pt1 | contig 36035 bp, 30 predicted proteins | sample Cruoilmetagenom7_FD_187294 | JGI IMG/M metagenome (GOLD analysis project Ga0209345, IMG submission 187294) | Oil polluted marine microbial communities from Coal Oil Point, Santa Barbara, California, USA - Sample 7 (SPAdes) (version 2) | ecosystem: Environmental > Aquatic > Marine > Oil seeps ...
CGGTCGCAAACTCCCTCAAACAATCTGCAATTTTCAGCTTCACTCACTAAGAATCTTTCTCAAAATGAATCAAGAAGGTTCGTCAAAGATCATTCAAGTCATATTCCGACCAACTGCACAGGTCGAAATTATCTAATTCTTCGTTCCTTGACCTTGCAGAAAATTTCTCATTTCTGGATGGACCAGAAATTTTGAAACTCATTTGAATTATGCCTTTAAGCTATTGTCAGGGGGGCTATTCGTTTACTTCTTATGAACTATAGATTTTCATAAGGTATTCGTTCTTCGTGTAATAGTAGCTTATCTGTAGATAGGGGTTTGCGACAAGGCTTTACGTATAACAAGTAACCGAGTAGCCCCCACCGACAATTTGCAGCTCATAATTGAGTTCCAAAATTTCTGATGGACACTATTTAGTAGTAATCGGTAAGGTGAAGAAACTCTTTAATGATTTCTTTGGAGGTTGGGGACAGGGACGAAATAACTTCCTCAAATTGGCGCTCAGATTTAGGTTAGATTTGTTAGATCGGAAAACGCAACACCGGAGGAATAGTCGAACTATTTTGAATAATTTGTAGGAGCTTCTTTTGATATTTTGAGAGGTCTGAAAAAAATCTTGTAGGTTGGCAGTTCTTGTTTAGGAAGGGAAACCCAAAACAATTAAAGTTGCGGTCTGTTAGGGAACTTAATGAATTTAAACTAATAATTTCAAAGAGTGTGAGCTGTGTCCTGAAAACCTTGAACACTTACACTTATAGATTTCCATATATCAAATTTCACTGCGTTATCGGTCGGAATCCTCGACGACGTACTACAATGTATGACTTACTCGGATTCCTCCCTCTGGCCTTGTGAAATTTAATATCTGAAAATCTATATGTTTTGCGGATTGGAGAGATCCGAAGAGTGATGGGCTGCAAGCAGCCCAAATGATTTTTACAATATTATTAGTTTACTTTACGGTAATGTTAGCTTTAATTGTTTCCAATGTTTCAGAACTAATGCCTTTAACCTTCGTCAAGTTCTCAACTGCTTCAAAAGGACCATGGGCATTTCTATAATCAACAATTAGTTTTGCGGTCACAGCATCAATCCCATTTACCTTTGCCAATGTTTCTGCTGAATCAGTGTTGATGTTTGCTTGTTGCATGACCACTTCTTTAGCCTCTTCGGCGCAAGCATACGCCGGAGAAAGAACCATTGTAAACGATAATACCAAGAACGAAACAGCCATCATTTTTAAAACAAATTTCATTTCATTAACCTCCTAGAACAAATTGCTTCGGGATTCTCTCCAATCCCCTAAACTTCTAAAAACTAGGTTCTGATCCTATTGGTCTTACAATTACAAAATGGTAACTACATTTAAGCTAAACGTGACTTAATTGCAATAAAAATGCCAAAAAAGTAGTTAGTGTAACAAGTTGAAATTACACATGAATCATAACCTACGTAATGTTTGAGGAAATCTTAGCGAAGGTTATTTCCTACAGAAGTGGAACTTGAATACGAAGGCTGATGATAATTAGTTGAAATACCAGCATATTTTATTATGAATGAAATTCCCTACACCATGACGAATTATGAGTGCAAACGAAATTTTCTTGCTATGGTTAAAGTGTTCAGTTATATATAAGGAATAAATATAAAGACTGCATGGGAGTTGAAAGTGTTCAGATTTTTACATACCGCAGATATCCATCTAGACAGCCCCCTTCGTGGTCTTGAGCGCTACGAAGGCGCCCCTGTTGATGAGCTCCGTGGTGCTACGCGTGAGGCTTTAAGAAATTTGGTAAACACAGCCATCTCCGAAGGTGTGAATTTTTTACTAATTGCTGGCGACTTATACGATGGTGATTGGAAAGACTATCAGACTGGCCTCTTCTTTGCCAAAGAGATGTCAAAGCTTCGCGAAGCTGGTATCAGAGTGTATATCGTTTTCGGAAACCACGATGCCGCAAGTCAAATAACCAAAAAACTAGGAAACATTCCTTCCAACGTTCACCATTTCTCTAACAGAAAACCGAAAACTGAAATCATAGAGGATCTTGGGGTGGCCATTCATGGACAAAGTTTTTCAAAACGGATTGTTACAGAAAACATCGCAATAGCATATCCTGAAGCATGGACCGGTTATTTTAACATCGGCTTAATTCACACAAGTTTTACTGGCCGAGAAGGACATGAGCCTTATGCCCCCTGCACAATGGACGACCTGCTGTCAAAGAATTACGATTACTGGGCTTTGGGACATGTTCATAAACGTGAAGTCTTGCATGAAGATCCGTGGATCATCTTCCCGGGCAACATCCAGGGAAGGCATATAAAGGAACCTGGTCCTAAGGGCTGTACCCTTGTCACAGTCAGGGATGAAGGTAGTGTCGTGATGGAACATCGCGACTTGGATGTTCTGCGCTGGGAGTTGTGTGAGGTGGACGGTTCCGGATCCCAAAGTCCGGAAGAGATCATTGAGAGGGCTAGGTTTGAGATCAGGAAGAGGGTTGATGGCAATGACGCCCGTCCATTAGCGTTGCGGGTTTTTATCTCTGGCAGATGCAAAGCCCATAACGAGCTAACAGCAAACCAGGAGAGATGGGCCAACGAGATACGAGCAGCTTCTACAGATGAGAGCGGAGGGCGTGTTTGGATTGAAAAGATAAAGATAAACACGAAGTCCCCCATTGACCTTCAAAAAATGGCTGAGCGAAAGGATCCCTTCGGAAGCCTTTTACGTTTCATTCGAGAGATCGACCTAAGCCTGGCTCACCTAGGCGAACCCAGTGACGACGTCGTTCAAATCATGAAGTTTCTGGACGGTGATTTCGTAAAGCTCAAAGCAAAACTCCCCTCAGATATATTTCAGGAAGATGAACTACCGGACTTTCAAAACCCCGAAACCCTTCGACACATGCTGGAAGACGTTAAACAGATGCTAGTCTCACAGCTCTTATCCAAAGGAGACCCTCGATGAGGATCCTCTCCCTTGATCTTAAAGCGTTTGGCCCATTCACCGAAACATCTATTGATCTCTCAGGCGGACTAGAGGGGCTTCATATCATTTATGGGTTAAACGAGGCGGGCAAGAGTTCAGCCCTACGTGGAATTGAGGCGCTCTTTTATGGTATAGACCATCAAACAAGGGATAGCTTTTTGCATGAGAATCGTAACCTGAGGATCAGTGGCAGCATCCGCTATTCCGACAACAGCGAACTCGCTTTTGTGCGAAGGAAAGGAAATATAAACACCCTTTTGGACCCCAATGAGAGGCCTATCGCTGATTCTGTACTGCAAAGGTATCTGGGTAGTGTGAGCAGGGAGGTGTTTTCCACGATGTTCGGTATCAACCATGAGACGTTGACGAAAGGTGGGATGCAATTGGTTGCCGGAGGTGGCAACCTGAGCGAGAGTCTCTTCGCAGCCGGAACGGGTATAACAGATCTCCGCAGCATCTCGCGGGGTCTTCAAAATGAGGCAGAAGGAATCTTCAAACCCAGAGGCTCAACACAATCAATAAACATTCTTATCAACAGACACAAGAATGCTAAGAAGATAAGCAACGAGCTTTCCCTGTCCAGTCGTGAGTGGGAAAGCCATGAAAAGGCCCTTAATGAAGCCGGGGCTAAACGCGAAAAGGTCAGTAAAAGACTTGGCGTGCTTCGTAGTGACAAGGGTCGATTAGAACGCCTGAAAGAGGCGCTTCCAATCATTACAGAAAAAAAGGAAGTATCTGCGCGACTTGAGGTATTGAAATGTGTTCCACTTCTGGATCCGTCTTTTCCCGATGAGCGGCGCAGCACGGTCCGTGAATTGGACAACGCTACATGCGAGGCTGACAAAGCTTGCGAAGACCTGAATCTCATCAAAGAACATATAAAGGGCCTATCAGTTCCTATGCGTATCATTTTTAATGCCAAAGTCATAACCGAAATCCATAAACGTCTTGGGAGTCATCTTAAGGCTCAACAGGACCTGCCCAGGCTTAAAGGGGAATGGGAGGCGTTAAAGACAGATGCAAAAAAAATACTTGCGGAACTTCGGCCGGATCTCATTCTCGAGGATGCGGAGCGCCTCCGCTTGACCGAGATGAAACGGGTTATGATCCTTGATCTTGGCGGCAGGTATCAAGCCTTGCAGGATGGACTGACGCTGGCCTTGGAGACTCTCGATGAACTTGAAGTTGAGCACACTAAGGCGAAAGAAGACCTTGGTAGGCTTGAGACCCCCTTGGATATCAGTGGTCTTAGGTCCACTCTCCGTCGCATGCAGAAGTACGGTGACCTTGAAGAAGAGCTAAGAACCGCCAGCTCCAGACTAGAAAGTGAAGAAAAGCAGGCATATGTAAATCTAAGGGTACTACCGTTCTGGACAGGAACACTTGAGGGGCTGGAGGCGCTGCCAGTGCCTTCCCCGGAGACAATCGACAACTTCTCTTTGCGGTTTAACGAGTTAAATCGGCAGGTAGAGGATATTTCAAAGCGCATCAAGGAAAATACGAACGAGGAGGCTAATCTCGATAAGCAGATAAAGGCTCTTAAAATCGCCGGATCAGTGCCCACTGAGCAGGACCTTATCAGAGAACGGCAAAGACGGGAGCATGGTTGGCATCTGGTGTGCAGGGCATGGCTGGAGAATGAAGATGTTGAGGAAGAAAGTAAGGTCTTCAGCACAGAGACACCGCTTAAAGAAGCCTATGAAAAGAGCGTCAACCGGGCTGATGATTTGGCGGATCGGTTGCGTCGAGAGGCTAAGCGCGTTGAAAAGCTGGCACAGCTACTCGCATCTAGGGAGAAATGCTTGGAAAAGACGCAAGCGCTCAAGAGCGAGCACAGCAGGCTTTTGTGTGAACATGGTAATCTGGAAGAAGAGTGGGGTGAATGCTGGAGCAAGGTAGGTATCAAGCCCAGATCTCCAAAGGAGATGGCATCATGGTTAAGGAAACAAGAGCAACTCGTGAGCAAGGCTGCTATTATCAGGGAACGTAGTGGGGATGTGGTGCGTATTGAAAAGCTGGTGCGGGAACACAACGAGGACCTGATGAGACACCTTGGCCGATTGGAAAGAGAGTGGCTTGTATCAAATGAATCACTGAATTCGAACCTTGACCGGTGCCAGACACTGATAGATGAGGTAGAAGAGATCGCAAGGCGGCGTAAAGATATCGAAAAAACGATCATGGACCTTGAGAAGAGACGTTCTGCCGCCATAAGAAAGAAGACCAAAGCGCAAAGCGGTTTGGACGAATGGAATGAATCATGGGGCAAGGCGGTTGTTGAACTGGGGTTGTCCATTGAAATAACCCCCAACCAGGCAAATGCTTTTGTCACAAAGACCCGGGAATTTTTAGAAAAGATTGACAGTGGGGACAAATTAAAAAACAGGATAGAAGGTATCAGGTGTGATGCAGAGCAATTTAAGACCGAAGTCAAAGGCCTGTTGGAAGAGGTGGCGCCAGATCTGCTTGAAATAGGAGCCTTTGAAGCATCAGAGGAGTTAAACGCCAGGCTCATCAGGGCCCGTGCAGACAATGCCACTCTAGAGCAATTAAGAAAACAGCAAAGAGAAAAGGATGATGTCTTCCTGAAGGCAAACGCCATAATTAAAAAAATGACGGATAAACTAAATGGAATGCATTACAAGGCTGGTTGTTCCCACCCTAATGATATTGAGGAGATCGAGCAAAAATCAGCAGAAAGATGGACTCTGGAAAACCATATCAAGCAGCTTGAATCGCAGCTTCAGCGAATTTCCCATTGTGGAGGCCTGACAACGGATGAAATCATCTTTGAGGCCGAAGGGCTGAATCCGGACGAACTGTCCGTGCGGATTGAGGATCTCCACCATACCATCGAGGAAGAGCAAGACCTATTGTCCGACCTTGACAATACAATCGGGGGAGAGGAGAGGGAACTTAGGACAATGAACGCAAGCGTTGGAGCTGCCGAGGCCGCGGAAGAAGCTCAAGGGATCCTTTCCACCATCCTAACTTACTCAGAACACTATATGCGGCTTCGCATGGCATCTGCAATCCTCAACCAGGAGATGGAACGATACAGGAGGGCCAATCAGGACCCAATTTTACGGCGTGCCGGCCGGATCTTTTCCGAACTGACTTCAGGGTCTTTCTCGGGTCTGAGGCAATCCTATGATGACCGTGACAACCCTATTTTACTCGGAGTCCGCCCCAAAGGCGAGGATGTCAGGGTGTATGGCATGAGCGATGGCACCTGCGACCAGCTTTATCTTTCTCTGCGGCTTGCAAGCCTAGAGAAACATATCGAAGAGACCGAGCCTATGCCTTTTATTGTCGATGATATCCTTATCAACTTCGACAACGACAGGGCAAAGGCGGCCCTGCGAGTGCTAGGTAAACTTTCAAAAAGAACCCAGATCATATTCTTCACCCACCACCGGCATCTTATAGAACTGGCCGAGGCTAACATTGACGCAGGCGATTTCTATACGCATAACCTGCAATGACCTGTTCGTAAGGATTGGAATTTCTTAAGGGGTTTTTTATGATAATTCTTGGTATAGAATCTTCCTGTGATGAAACCGCCGCCGCCGTGGTTGTGGATGGAAAGAAGATCTTATCAAATCTCATCTATTCCCAAATCGAGGTGCACTGCAAATACGGGGGGGTAGTTCCTGAGCTTGCCTCAAGGAGACACGTTGAATCGATCATTCCAGTAATACAGGAATCCCTCCACGCAGCCAGCATGACACTGGACGAGATCGAAGGGATAGCCGTGACCCAAGGGCCAGGTCTCGTCGGTTCACTCCTTGTAGGGTTGTCAGTGGCGAAGTCTTTAGCCTACGTAAAAGATATTCCAATTATCGGCGTACGCCACCTTGAAGGTCATATAGCAGCGATTTTTTTGGAAGAAGACAACCTGAGGTTCCCTTTCGTATCCCTCGTAGTGTCCGGGGGGCACACGAGTCTGTACCTGGTTCATGGTATGGACAACTACCGGTTGCTGGGGCAGACGAGGGATGACGCTGCGGGAGAAGCCTTCGATAAGGTAGCCAAGTTATTGAACCTTGGGTACCCAGGAGGGACCGTAATCGATCGACTTGCCAAAGAAGGGAATAATGAGGCAATTCATTTCCCCAGGGCATTAATAACTCGCAACTCCCTTGACTTCAGTTTTAGCGGGATAAAGACAGCGGTTTTAAATTATGTAAAGGCTCGTCCTCCAGAGTTGATATCAGCCCAGCTTAACGATATTGCTGCGAGTTTTCAAGAAGCGGTGGTTGATGTCCTGGTTATTAAGACACTTGAGGCAGCCTTGAGAAACAATGTGGATAAAGTTGTCCTTGCTGGTGGAGTAGCTTGCAATACCAGACTTCGCACAAGATTGGTGAGAATGGCTGAAGACAAAGGGTTACAGGTGTTTATCCCCTCCCCTATTCTTTGTACCGATAATGCGGCAATGATCGCCGTGGTTGGTGATTACTATTTGACAAGAGGTGTGAGGTCGTCTCTGGAATTGAACGCTGTTTCTAGATGGCCACAGTAAAATGGTTTCTCAATTAGCCCAATTAAAGAAGTATGGGATACGTCCTAAGAAGTGGTTGGGACAAAACTTCCTGGTGGACAACGATATATTGGAAGAGATCGTGACCCTCTACGATCTGGGAGAAGATGAGCAGGTTGTTGAGATAGGAGCTGGTCTGGGATCTTTGACAACACGACTGGCTCCTAAGGTTCGAAAAGTCCTCGCGGTTGAGATCGACAAGACCTTGGCAGGCCTATTAAGGGATAGGGTTATCAATGACAACAATGTCGAGGTAATAAACCAAAACATCTTAAACTTCGACTTTCCAGGGATCGCCAAGCTCCATGGACATAGGTTAAAGGTCTTAGGTAACATACCATACAACATCTCCACACCATTGATTTTTAAACTAATAGAATCCAGGACCTGTGTGTCAATGGCAGTCTTGATGTTCCAAAAGGAGGTTGCGCAGAGGATAGTGGCAGTTCCGGATACTAAGGAATATGGAATACTGTCGGTCTTCTCCCAACTCAATGCCATAGTTTCCAAGGAGTTGATCGTTCCCAGACACCATTTTTATCCTCAGCCCAAAGTAGATTCTACATTGGTGAGGTTTCTGTTTTTAAAAACCCCTCTTATTGATATCAAAGACGAGCAGATCTTCAAAAGGGTAGTAAAGGCATCCTTTGCTCAAAGGAGAAAGACCCTTAAAAATGCCCTTAAAAATTCATTAAACATTGATATACACTTAGACGATGTGATTAAAGCTATGAAGGCATGTGGGATTGATCCCCAGCGAAGAGGGGAGACCCTTAGCTTGGAGGAGTTCGGAGATTTGAGTAACCATCTAGTAAGGTATCAAACTTATGATAGATGAGGAGACTTCATGGAAACCAAAGGGAATCTATCTAAAGGGACTCGTATCCTGGTTACTGCGGCCAGTTTTGTAATTCTAGTTGCCGGTATGCGCGCTGCCAGCTCAATCATTGTGCCGTTCCTTCTATCTGTTTTCCTGGCAACAATCTGCAGCCCACCCTTATTCTGGATGCAACGAAAGAGCATCCCAAAACCCCTGGCTGTTTTGTCCATCCTGATAGGCATCATAGCGATAGGCTTTCTCATGGTGGTCTTTGTTGGGACATCCCTGAATGGCCTCTCCAGTGCACTGCCGGTTTATCAGGAGCGCCTTGCTGAGATGACGGCGACGTTTTTTTCCCGGTTGAAAGGTCTAGGCTTGGATGTATCCTATGGGGTACTAACAGACTATTTTGACACAGGTAAAATTGCAAGCGTGGCCGGCAATACACTCACCGGGTTGAGGGGGGTATTAAAAAATATTTTTCTGATCTTGCTCATGTTCCTTTTTCTTTTACTAGAAGCATCGGGTTTTCCCAACAAGCTTCGCGCGGTAGTGAAAGACCCCGAAGATTCTATAGTCGGCCTTAGTAAATTCACCGAAAACCTTAATCGGTATCTGGCTATAAAGACGCTGTTCAGCATCTTGACCGGGGTTATAATATGGGGCTGGTTATGCCTCCTGAGGGTGGACTACCCATTGCTCTGGGGTTTGCTGGCATTTATGCTAAATTATGTGCCAAGTATAGGTTCGATCATTGCCGCCATTCCGGCCGTAATTCTGGCGCTCATCCAACTCGGAACGGGTTCCGCACTACTAACCTGTCTAGGGTATATTATAGTGAACGTTGCGATTGGCAGTATCATTGAACCGAGGTTTATGGGGCAGAGACTTGGTTTGTCGGCGCTGGTCGTTTTTCTTTCACTGGTATTTTGGGGATGGGTTCTGGGGCCTGTTGGTATGCTCCTTTCCGTGCCACTGACAATGATCGTCAAGATTGCTTTGCAGAGTAACGATGACACACAGTGGCTCGCCATAATATTGGGTTCAGTAGAGTTTGATGATAATTATTCTACTGACGTTGACCCTGAAAGGGAAAATATAGAATAGCAGACATCCTTCAAATATCAGTTTACACTTCACAAGGCCAGAGGGGGGAATCCGGATGCTCTTCCCCTAACACTTTGATTATTAATCGGTGCGATTGGAAGGATGTTGGGATTTAGAGGTATCCACCACTGTGAATCGGTTTTTGAAGATTGTAGGGTGCCAAAGGAAAACCTAATAGGGAAAGAGGGAGGAGGTTTTCGAAATGTGGTTAGGGTCATGGATGAAGGTCGCACCTTATCCGGCGCTGCAGGTGTTGGAACGGCACAGGGAGCGCTGGATTATGCTGTGCGCTACGCAAAGGAAAGAGTTCAGTTTGGAAAACCTATAGCGGAATTTCAGGCTATAAGCCATATGTTGGCAGATATGGCCATTATGACTGAGATGGCTAGGCATCTGGTGTACAGGGCGGCGCGATTGTTAGAGAGCATACAAAGGAATCCATGAAAATAGTTCGACTATTCCTGCGGTTTTGCGTTTTCAGATCGAACAAATCTAGCCTTTGAGTTTCCAAGTCTCTGAAGTAAAACTACCGTGGTGGCGATCATCAAAGCTAGAAGCGCCAGCATCAGCAGCAAAACGGTTGCCGGGCCAAAATTCAGGGCAACCCAGCTCATGCCCACCAGGGGCAACAGGCTAGCCTGCACGATGGCTTGCAAGATAGTGTGCCTGGCTATGGCATCAGCAATAGGCGGAGAGCAAGTGTAGTAAAGTTCCACAAAAGCTCTGCCGAACTTATTGTTGAGCAGGAAACGGTCACGGAAATTACGCAAGACTTCAACGTGTGATGCATTAGTTGACCCATAAGCCGCAGTAGCGATAAAGCATTCCTCATAGTATTCGTCGTCATTGTCGTCGTCGTCATCGGTCTTATAAAGAAGCGTGCCATCCTCTCCAACAGCAAAGATATCAGTGCCGGAAGTCCCCCATACACCATAAAGCCTATCATCGCTGGGGCTTGTCATGTCTGTCCATGTGCTACCGTCATAATTGAGAATTAGGCCATTGTCACCGACAGAAAAGACCTCACTGCCGGAACTGCCCCATACACCATTAAGATCAACGGTGGCGTTGCTTGACATCTCCTCCCAGGTACTGCCGTCATAGTGGAGAACCGTGCCGTCGTCACCAACAGAAAAGATGTCGCTTCCGGAACTGCCCCATACATCATTGAGCGAGTCGGTGGTGTTGCTTGTCATCTCCGTCCAGGAGTTACCGTCATAATTGAGAATTAGGCCATCGTCACCGACAGAAAAGACCTCACTGCCGGAACTGCCCCATACACCATTGAGATCAACTGTGGCGTTGCTTGTCATCTCCTCCCAGGTACTGCCGTCATAGTGGAGAACCGTGCCGTCGTCACCAACAGAAAAGATGTCGCTTCCGGAACTGCCCCATACACCATTGAGCGAGTCGGTGGTGTTGCTTGTCATCTCCGTCCAGGAGTTACCGTCATAATTGAGAATTAGGCCATCGTCACCGACAGAAAAGACCTCACTGCCGGAACTGCCCCATACACCATTAAGATCAACGGTGGCGTTGCTTGTCATCTCCGCCCAGGTACTGCCGTCATAGTGGAGAACCGTGCCATCGTCACCAACAGAAAAGATGTCGCTTCCGGAACTGCCCCATACACTATTGAGCGAATTCTCCGTAGGAAGCTCGTTTTGCAAGCTCCAGTCTGAGGCATATACCCCGGCGGACAGGACAAACAATATCAAACCAAGATGAATAATGACCGATAATGATTTAACCATTTTCACTATGTTACCCTCCAATTATAAGGAGTTGATATTGTATTATCAGAAATTTTGAAACTCAATCATGAGCTATAAATTGTCGGGGGGGGCTATTTTGTTACTTGTTATACGTAACGCCTTATCGCAAACCCCTATCTACAGATAAGCCACTATTACACTAAGAACGAATACTTTATGACAAAGTAGTTAATAAGAAGTAACAAAATAGCACCTCTGACAATGGCTTAAAGGCATAATTCAAATGAGTTTCAAAATTTCTGATTATGTAAATGTTAATTACTGAACCTCTTGAATTTACAGAGGTGGTTCCATCTCAGATGCTGCACATCAGCCTAAAGAGAAAATTCCTGATTTTATCTCTAAAAAGCAAGGACTTAAAATAGAAGCTTCTCAAGTCCTTATCGGTTATTTTGCTGACTCTTGTGTTAACGACAATACTGTATAACTCGTAATTCAGTAAATCAATTTCAAAAAATCCGTTGGGTTTTTTTGCCTTGACAAAGACTCCTGGTGACTGGTAATCCTTCTCCAAGGCCAAAATATCACAATCAGAAAAGATATTCTCCATGTCATCCAAATCATACCTCCAGAAATCATAAGGACAGGCATGATAACCAAAACCATAAGAACGGGTGGTGACCAATATTACACCACCTGGTTTACATACGTTCTTGATATTTGAAACGGTTTTTCTCCAATCCCTCACATGCTCAAGTAGTTCAGTTGAGATTACAATATCAAAACTAGCTTTATCAAGTCTCTCCAGTAGACTCTCGGCATTGCATATAGCATCAACGCCAGGACCTTCTTTAATGTCTACTCCGACATAGTCAGCAGGCTCCCATGATTCAATAATAGGTCGAAGACCACCATTGACATCGCAGGAGCCAATTTCGATCACTCTTTTTCCTCTAACCTCTTCTCTCGTCAAATTTTTTGAACCAAAGACGATACAGCTCACATGGCACATAGCTAAGTGTAACTCCACAGAAAGAAACCAATCTTTTTACTTATCTCATCATCCAGGTCAGCAAAGCTAACCCCAATGCCGAACTTCCCCTCTTCCTCCACCTCGTAAATTCTCCTAATCAACCCTTTGACTTTGAGAACCTCATTTTTAGGGGGTAAAGAAAAGACAAAAGTAAGGATTTTCCCCTCCTTATTCTTAATGTCAGACAACCATGCATCGCTACTTTCCACACCCATTCCACCCAGAGACAGGTCAACAATCTCCCCACTGAATGGGGCTTTGGCATCCTCTTGTTCGAAATCCTTAAAAGAATACAAAACAGAGATAGCGACATTCTTCCTGGAGTTTTCTCTGATGTTGACTATAATCTTGAAATCTTCCTTGCATTTCGGGCACTTTGCCAAGATATCCTTAACCGGAGGTCGCTCAAACTTGATATTACCCTTGTTTTGACAATATGGACAGGTCACGTTCACGCAACAAATAGGAAACAACGTGATTTTCTTCATCGCAGTTATCCTCGATTAGGAAAGAGGCCGAAACCTATAGTTCCAAAGCTTATCAGTCTTTTAAAAAAAGTTCAAAAAAACCACATTGGAAAGGAGGATACCTTGAGTGGTTAACCTCAGACGCCCCCCGTTAATCGATACAAGGTCTTCCTTAAGAAGATGAAGGATAACGTCCTGGAATGTCTCTTCCAAAGAAAGACCGAACCTTGTCTTGAAATCATCAAAATCGATGCCGTCCATCCTGCGTAGTCCTAAAAAAATGGCCTCTCTTATCGCCTCTTCTCTGGTTAATTCTTCCTTCTCCGCAGCAACTGAACTATTATGGGTCACTAGGGAGATATACTCATACGGATTGGGGATGTTCTGCCACCTGATCCCCCACCGGCATTCAGGTAACCCTTCCTTGAGATAAGAATGGGCGCCTGCGCCAAATCCCAGGTATTCTTGTAATGTCCAGTATCCTTCATTATGCCTGCAGCGAAAGCCAGGTAGTGCAAAATTCGATATCTCGTACTGTTCATACCCAACCTCAGACAACTTCTCTTGAGCCAAGAGATACATCCTCACCTGGACGTCTTCATCTGGCAACACTATGCTTCCCTGCCTTTGTCGTTCATAGAATATGGTGTTTGGTTCTATGGTCAGGTTATAGACTGATAGATGCTGAGGTCTCAGGGATAAAGCTGAGTCCAGGTCCCTTTCCCAATCATCCAAGGTCTGATCAAGTATACCAAATATCAGATCGAGACTGATATTGCTGAAACCAACAGATCTGGCTTCGTTAATAAGGGAAAAAATATCAGCCGAGCAATGAACTCGCCCCAGCTTTTGTAAAAATTTATCCTGAAAGGATTGGACACCTACACTCAATCTGTTAACCCCAGTGATATAAAGGGCATCAAGTTTCTGCATATCAGAGGTTTTAGGGTTAACCTCCAGGGTTATCTCCACATCCGAGGTAGATGAAGGAGCAGACATACTCGTCTCAATGATCCTGGCGATACTATCACTCGAAAAGAGTGAGGGTGTCCCTCCCCCAAAATAGATGGAGGTTAGGGACCTTTTCACTGGTTTTTCTAACCCATCCCTGGCACAGGCTCCAATCTCTTCAACCAGGGAGTTGACATAGCTTTTTTCCGGGATTGGAGACACTGCTATTGAATTGAAATCACAGTAAGGACACTTGCTAATGCAGAAAGGTATATGGATGTAAATCCCTATTTTTTCTTCTATCTTCCTATTCCTCTTATTCTAATATCCCGCTTTTTGCATCTACATTTTCTAATCTTATCAAAACAATCTCTGGCGGGGATAAAAACCGAAGGGGAGGCCCCCAAGTACCTGTGCCACGACTAGCATAGAGCTTTCTTCCATCTACCTCAAAAAATCCCCCTTGCATAGGAAAGAAGAAATGGGTCACTAAGTTGAAGGGAAATAACTGTCCTTTATGGGTGTGACCAGAAAGCTGAAGATCGATGGGCAATAGAGGGGCACTTTCTCTGAATTTCTTAGGCTGATGGCATAAGAGGATCGTAAAGAGGGCCGGATCACACCTTGACAGAAGTCCGGATATATCCTCTCCTGTCCTGCTTTTGAATCTCTTGGCCATAGGGTCGTCTAAGCCTACTATGTTGATGAGGCTGTCGAGGTTTCTACATTCGTTGCGAAGGAGCACAAACCCAGCATCCCTAGTGAACATAACGGACTTTTCTATCCCTGCAAAGAATTCGTGGTTTCCTGTAACGGCATATTTTCCAAACCTTGGGTTAACACCCCTGAATACCTCTGCAAGTTCGCCTATAGTATCCACGTTTGCATCCACCAGATCCCCTGTTGAGAAAAGGATGTCCGGTTCGATTTCCTTGAGGATCCCAGCAACCTTTTTAAGCCTCTTTTCTCTTACCAACACCCCCAAGTGCAGATCGGATATTTGAGCGATGACTATTTCCTTCACACCTTCCGGTAATTTCTTCGTTTGGATGGTAACCTTGGTAACGCCTATATTAGAGGCCTCGAAATAGGCATATGTACATACGACGATCGCTATCAAAAGCGTAGCGAAGAATGTGGGATAACCTTCAGGGATGAATGCGGTTGGATGGCCCCCGAATACAGTTGAATGTGCTAGTTTACCAAACACATTAATGAAATCAACTCCAACATTAATCAAGAAGACATAAAAAACAATACCCATCCAAAGGAAGGAAACCAGTGTTGAAATATAGGTAACCCCTTCCATACCTCTCATTGCAACGACTCTACAAAGCACCGGAGAGATTACCATAATAACCAAAAAAATGATGATACCTGTGTTGACTGCACCCGAAAAATCGGTCTGGGACAATATCTTTCTTGCAACATAAAGGTGCATCAACCCGTAGACGGAAAAAAAGATACTCGCAAGTATAACGAGTAGAGGAGTTATGCCCATTACGATCAACCTATAATGTCCATCCAGAAATGGCCCTTTTGCCCGATATCTACATTAGGGACGAGGCTGAAATAACTCGTCCTCGTCCCTAACCTAATTCCACAGAAAGAAACCAATTTTTTTACTGGTAGCATCATCCAGGTCCGTAAAGCTAACCCCAACGCAGAACTTTCCCTCTTCCTCCGAATCGTAAATCCTTTTAATCACCCCTTTGACCTTCAGAACATCATCCTTTGGGGGGAGAGAAAAGACAAAATTAAGGGTTTTCCCCTCCTTATTATTAATGTCTGAGAACCATGTGACGCTGCTTTCAACACCCATTCCACCCCGAGACAGGTCAACAATCTCCCCAGTGAATGGGGCGGTCGCATCCTCTTTTTTGATGTTCTGAAAAGAATACAAAACAGGGATAGCGATTTTCTTTCTGTAGGTTTCTCTGATGTTGAGTTTAATCTTGAACTTTTCCTTGCATTTCTGGCATCTTGCCAAGAAATCCTTAACCGGAGGTCGCTCAAACTTTACCTCTCCTATTTTTTGACAATAGGGACAAGTAAGCCTCATGACACAATTAGGAAACAAAGTGATTTCCTTCATTGCAATTATCCTCGCTTATCAAGTAGTAGTTAATAAAAGATCTTCTTGCCGACAATTATTGGCACATTGTTAGGGACGGGGCTGAAATAACTTCCTTAAGTTGACGCTCAGATTCAGGTTAGGTTTGTTCGATCTGAAAACGCAAAACCGCAGGAATAGTCGAACTATTTCGAGGATTTTGTGTTTGAAGATCTGACAAAGATGGCCTGAAGATGAGATGCACAAATGGGAAAGTTATTTCGGCCTCGTCCCTTAGGATACGCATCAGGATGAGCGGGAGGATAAGGCTGCAAGAGACTCAATTCCTGGCAATTCCCTGAAATATGCCAGGTGACTCTTACATTTGCAGTCCGAAGACCCGAACCCAGGGGTTGAAAGCTGAGCCCCTTTTATCTCAAAGACCCTTTTATTTAACCCACACTCCGTTAAGCACCCTTCAGGGTAAACCCTCACATCAAATATTGTTGCCTCTTTTAAGAGATAATCTATATGCCAGTGTAAAGTTTTCTCCATTCTCTTATGTCTTCTGATCCTGGCCATCAATCCTCTTCGGGCACTACCCGTATACACATAATACCCTTTCTTGAATAAAAACGTTCCGAGTTTCCCTATCCGGATGTATTTATTTGAAGAAAGTTTGATTAAAAGATTGTAAATGCCTTTATCTGTCAATCCTTAGTCCAGTGTCCGTCCATAAATAAGATAGTTTTTGCAAGGTCAAGGAAGATGAAGATTTGTAGGTTCTTAATTTGTTGAGATGAGATTATATTAACCTCTTTATATTCATTAAGTTAGATAATTTTAATTCAGACACTATAGATTTTAAGATATTAAATTTCACAAGGCCAGAGGGAGGAAACCGAGTAAGTCGTACATTGTAGTACGTCGTCGAGGGTTCCGACCGATAACGCAGTCAAATTTAATATATGGAAATCTATACATAGAGTATTTTGAGGATTAAAATCTGAGTCTAACCTGTCTGCGTGCTACGCACAGGCAGGCGCAGAGATTGCTGATACTAATAATAATATCATTATACATTATAGCGCTCGAGTTTAAAAGTCAAAATAGGTTTTACTTTACATTTTATCAAAACTCGTTTAGTGTTAGAAACGTAAATTTGTTTAACAAGGTCAAGACTATCCCCCTCTACATGTCTTTTAAGGCATCCTTCATCAAAGCTATAAAGTAGTTTACACATTTGTATTAATTTTAACCCTAAACGTTCTCGACACAGATTCAGCAATTATTTCAAATAGTGTAAACTGATATTTGAAAGATGCCTCTTTTAACCGAAATACAATTTTGAGAGGATGAGAAAAATACGGAAAATCAAACCTATTAAACGTATGAAGGAGGCAAAAGATGTTGAATACAAGAATCACAGAACTCTTCGGAACGAAATATCCATTCATCGGCGGCACAATGATGTATGTTACAGATTCAAGGTTCGTGAGTAAAATATCTGAAGCAGGGGGCCTTGGAATCCTTCCCTCTGCCTGGTACAACAGTAAAGAGAGTTTCAGAGACGCTATTAAGGAGATCAAGGATGCCACTGACAAGCCGTTTGGTGTCAATATTAACCTGTTCCCTATGATGCAACCCATTGATAACAATGAATACATAGATGTAATTATTGAGGAAGGGGTTAAGGTGGTTGAAACGAGCGGACACAGGGCGCCTGATGACATTGTGGTTAGGCTAAAACCCGAGGGGATAAAACTGACGCATAAGTGCGTTGGGGTTCGCTATGCCCGTAAGGTTGAATCCGTTGGCGTCGATGCGGTAACAGTTGTGGGTTTTGAAAATGGAGGGGCAACGGGGATGCTCGATATTACAACCCTGTGCCTTGTGCCTGCCGTTGTAAATGCGGTGAAGATACCGGTCGTTGGAGGTGGCGGTATCTCAACAGGCAAGGCCATCCTGTCGCTTCTGGCCCTTGGAGCAGAAGGGGTCATTATGGGTACCAGACTCCTCTTGACCGAGGAATGCCCCATACATGACAATTTAAAGAAAACACTTATGGAAGCCAAAGAGACGGACACTGTCTTGGTGTTACGTCCTTATGGGAATACACACAGGTGTTTGGTCACTGATGTCACAAAAAAGATGCAGGAATTGGAAAAGGAAAATGCTCCGTTTGAGAAGGTATATCCTCTGATTGAAGGATCCAAGAACCAGAAATTGATTCAGGAAGGGGATTTGAGTGCCGGATTCCTTTCATGTGGCCAGGGTATCGGCCAGGTAGATAAAATATTACCGGTCAAGGAACTTTTCGATCAATTGGCAGAGGAAGTGTCCACCGCGAGCAAGAGGATAAATGAGATTATTGCGAATTGATGGACTGGAAAATATAAGGTATCAGAAATTTTGAAACTCATTTAAATTATGCCTTTAAGCCATTGTCAATTTGTAGCTCATAATTGAGTTTTAAAATTTCTGAGGTATATATTTTGAAACATTCCACCGGAATACGGAGAAAGCGCGGGAAGTTAGATGATGGAAAATTGGAAAATCACAGATTCAATATGCCTAATCGATGCCAATGTATTTGGCATACCGAACTTTACCTCAGCCTATTTGGTCGTTGGCAAAGAACTGGCATTGATAGAGACAGGGCCGACAAAGTCAGCCCATTTAATCACTGAGGGGATCAGGGGGTTCGGGTTCGATCCGGCTGATCTGTCATACCTCATCGTAACCCACGTCCACATGGATCATGCTGGAGGCGCTGGCACACTGATAAAGGAAATGCCTATGGCAAAGGTGGTGGTACACCAAAAAGGCGCAAGGCATATGGTGGATCCATCAAGGTTGGTGAGCAGCTCAAAGAGGGTCTTCGGTAATCTAGTAGATGAGTGGTATGGAGAGACTTTACCTGTTCCGCAAGACAGGATAATCCCGGCAAAGGAAGGCGAGATGATCGATCTAGGTAAAGGCCAGAGACTTCGGGTGATCGACTCCCCAGGACATGCCACTCACCATATCTGTATCTATTCGGAGAGGGATGGAGCGCTTTTCACAGGGGATGCTGCAGGGATTTACCTCCCTCATTCAGGGGCGGTTATACCCACTACCCCCCCTCCGGAATTTGATCCCGAAGTAAATGTCAAGACCATTAAAGGTCTCATGGACCTTGATCCGGACCTCTTGCTCTTTTCCCACTTCGGGCATGTTGACAAACCCTATCAGACTTTGAATAGAAGCATTAGTTGGCTTATGAAGTGGAGGGATACAGTCTCAGAGATGATGAGGGGGGATGATGCCTCCATGGAAAAGGTTACACAGAAGTTCAGGGAAGACACAAAGGAAGCGCTGGCCCCAAATAAACCTACGGAATCCGTTTACCGATGGATAATGGAGCATCATATTCCCATGTGCGCTTCGGGGTATCTCAACTATTTTAAGAAGAAGGCTTCATGATGAATAACGAGCCACCACAAAAGATGGTGGCTCGTTATTCATCAAGCACTCTTCCATCTTTCCTTTCTTACCCTCTCGGTAATATGATCGATCATTATAGGCGTAGGGGTACTCTGTCCGAAAAATCCGGTTATCCCCAAATCTCTCAGTTTCTGTCGATCCTCCTCAATGATCCTTCCTCCGGCCATAACACATATATCGTTGGCCCCTCTTTCCTTAAGCAATTCTACAACCTTTGGGAAGAACATCATATAGAGATGATCATTCAGGTAACTCATAGCAACGACATCGGCATCCTCTTCAATTGCTGTATTTACTATGTGTTCCGGCGTGTTAAATTTCCCCAAATAGACCACTTCCATGCCCGCTTCTCTCAGCACATGGCTAAGATAAATGACCCCTCTGTCATGGCAATCCAATCCTGGCATGGCCACTACTACCTTAATCTTTCTGCTGGAATTCTCCATGCTTAGCACTCTCCTCTTCTTGAAAACTGTACTCCGTAGGATGAAAATCTATACCATGCAAAGTTAGAAAGGGTATTGTAAAACCTTATATGGATCGTAACTTGTGCCATTTGCCAAACGAATGACCCCTAAGATCTCCCCCAGGGTTGCCTTAACCCTCAACGATTCCATCATGAAGGGCACCAGGTTATAACCCTCGCCCTTGCCGGCCTCGTTTCTCAAATCTTCCAACGCACTTTTCACCTTCCCATTGTCCCTCATTTCCCTCAGTTTTTTTATCTCGTCTTCTCTTTTTTTGGAAGTAGCCATCTGTTCTTCGAGAGGCCTGTCTCTACCCACCTCTATCGGGACTTCTTCTTCCTTTGAAACGACAAACTCGTTCATCCCCACTATAATTCTTTTCTTTTCCTCTATCTCTTTTTGCTCTTTGATAAGTTCGCTTTCCATCTCTTTGCCGATCCACCCCGATTCCGTGGCCTTGATAGCGCCGCCCATTTCATCTATCTTGTTGATGATCTTGAACATCTCTTTCTCCATCTTATCTGTGAGCGACTCAATGAAATAAGAACCCGCCAGCGGGTCTGCTACGCTTGCCACCCTTGATTCATACGCGAGTATGTTGTGGATATTCAAAGATGTTAAAGCCGAGTGCTCGGTGAGGATATAATAGCCCTCGTCGTATCCTGCCGGATCAAAGGACTGGAGACCACCGAGTACGCATGCCAAGGATTCGAGGGTAACCCTTGCCACATTGTTTACAGGCTGTTGTACTGTTAAGGAGTTGCCTGATGTGTGAACCGATAGGTACAGCCTACCAGACGACGGTTTCTTTGCGCCGTACTTCTCTTTCATCAATTTAGCCCATACCTTTCTGGCAGCCCTGAATTTACAGATCTCTTCAAAAAAGTCTATATCGCACGCACATCCGAAGACATTCACCCTTGGGGCAAATTCATCGATATCATACCCCCTCTTTACCATCCTCTGGATATATTCCTCCATGATAGCGATGGTAAAAGCCATCTCCTGGACAGCGTTGGCCCCTTTTTCATGCATATCATAGGCATTTGGGGCTATGGGATGCCACCTGGGAGTGTTTTTTATGGAGTATTCAATCACGTCGGTTGCCAGTTTTGCCGCTAGATCCAACGGTTTGGCATTCGTTTCGAACATGCTGTAAACTAAATGAATCGGTTCATTCAGGATGGAACCGCTGATCTTCTTCAAGTCATATCCCATATCCTGTGCATACGCAATAAAGGCCGAATACACTATGGTGGCCGCCATTGAAGGGTTGTTAAAAGAGACGCTCACGTCTTCGAGTGATATGCCATCGAATAGGTCGTACATATCCTGCAAGCAAACGATAGAAACTCCACTGACCCCTGCATATCCATGAGCTAGCGGATGATCCGGATCGATGCCCTGATGGGTTATGGTGTCGCCAAAGCAGTACAACCCCGAGGCGCCCTTTCCCAGCAAGTACTTGTATCTCGCATTGGTATCCGCCGTCGACCCCAGGCCGGTAAACACCCGTCTCGTCCATAATTTACCGCGATACATATTGTTCCAAATACCCCTTGTAAAAGGATATTCTCCGGGGTCTGCAACATCAGCCTGATAATCGATCCCTTGCAAATCCTGAGGGCCATAAACTTCCTTTAGAGGAATCCCTGCTGATGTTTCAGTAACAGGACATGCATCAAATCGTCTCGTTGATTTGATTTTTTCTTTACCAGCCATACATTTCTCCTTTCTAAAACGAGGATTAAAAATTGAGCGTGACGTAGATATCAGGCAAAAAGGCCATTTATGCATGGAAACCCATAGCTAAACCCCTCAATCTCTTGTCGTAGCAAAGACAGAGTATCCGTCCCGCAATAGTCTTAGGGTTGTCTCTTTAGATGCCTCCTCTGAATTGAAATACCCCACTCGAACCCTATGGTATTCGGAGCCGGATGCCCTTATGGCCATAATGTAAACATCCCTATATCTCTTCTCCAATTCTTTCTTCAGACTCAAAGCGCTTCTCTTGTCTTTGAATGACCCGACCTGCAAGGTATATGGCAGAATGTGGTGTTTTATCCTTCTTGTCACAGTAACTCTAACTATGGCAGTCCCTCTATCCACCATATCCAAAGCTTTGGCTCCGGCGTAAGAAAGATCGATGATCCTCCCCTTCACAAACGGGCCTCGATCATTTATCTTTACCTCTACTGACTTCTTGTTCTCCATGTTTGTGACCATTACATAAGTACCGAAAGGCAAGGTCTTGTGAGCGGCCGTAAAATCATACATGTTGTAAGGTTCCCCGCTGGATGTCGGTTTGCCATGAAAATAGGACCCGTACCAGGATGCTACTCCGACATCCACTTCTCTCTGTGATGGTCTCTTATAGTGGTGATGTTTCCGTGTTGCACACGAACAATCAATCACCAAAACAACCAACAAAAGTAAGAGGGTAGGGTTTCTAAACAGTATCATCTTAGAATGCGCCTTAAAGACGAAGCCGGAACAACTTCCCCGTCTGTACATCAATTTGAGGAAGTAATTTCGTCCTCGTCCCTTACTGGTTAAATGTAACCGTCTTGAGAGAGTTTACTTCTATTTTGAAAGTGCCGAAGTCAACCTTTCCGAAAAACCTCTGCCTCTTATCCACCTCGATTTCGATAGTCTTACCATCTGTTAGTTCGATCATGGCAGTTACAGTATCGCCGCCGTCTTTGAATTTCACTGCCCTGATCTTTTCGAAGGAAACAGTAACTATACCCTCTCCCTTTTTGCCCAAAAGGAAGACCTCCCCCTCTCTACTGATCTGTGTGCACACAGTCTCCACATCTTGTTTGTCAGTAAATGTAGCGGAAAAATCCTTTTCTGGGGTGGGGACCCTGTTAGCCGGTGTTCCTCCCAACCCTCCCATACCTGCGATTAAAAAACAGCCCAGCAGCAAACCTGTTAGATGTAATAACTTCTTCATCAACCTCCTCCTTTCTCAAAAAACAGCAACACGAGACCAAACGATCAGACCGCTTACTTTAATCCCTGCTTTTTTCCAAAGTGCTGGTGTTAGTTAGTGTCCGTCCAGAAATGAGATGGTTTCTGCAAGGTTAAGGAAGACGAAGATTTTAACCGTAGGAATACATAGAGTATTTTGAGGATTAAAATCTGAGTCTGACCTGTCTGCGTGCTACGCACAGGCAGACGCAAAGATTGCGGAAAAGAGCCATTTGTGGATGGACACTAGTTAAAAGAATTGGCCACCATTCTATTCCATGCCTCATGAACGCGCGCTCTGACCTCGGATATAGTGTCATTATTCTCAATCACAACATCAGCAAACTTTATCCTCTCTTCGTCTGAGAGTTGCGAGGATATCCTTGATTTTGCATGCTCTTCGGTGAACCCCTTCTTTGAACAGAGACGATCTATTACAATATCCTGATCTGCAACCACCACCCACACCTGATTCACCAAGGGAAGCCAGTTCCCCTCTATCAAGATTGCTGCATCCAAAAATACTACGCCTTTGTCCTCGGTCCTTTTTTTGTTAGCCTCTATCTCGTCTTCAAACTTCTTGTACATCCGTGGATGTACTATCCGATTTAGTTTTGTTAATGCCCCTTTATCGTTGAATACTATCTCCCCAAGCTTAGGCCTATTTATGGTCCTATCTGGAAGTAAAAGGTCTTCACCAAAAACATTGATAATATCATGCCATGCCTCTGTATCTGGAAGATATATCTGATGGCCTATTTTATCGGCATCTATGATTTCAGCACCTAGCTTGAAAAGAATCTCTGAAACTGTGCTCTTACCGGTAGCGATCCCACCTGTGAGTCCAATAACCTTTAGCATGCTCTTTCTTCTCCTTTCAATGATTATAAAGTCTTGTTCATTATTCCAGTATCTTAATAAAACTGGATCGTCGTGCATTAGTAGGGAGATTCTGTTGATTCATTGCTCATACCACAAATGAATGTTTGTTATTAGGTGCTAGGTGTTGAAATAGTTCGACTATTCCTGCGGTTTTGCGTTTTCAGATCAAACAAATCTAACCTAAAGCTGAACGCCAACTTGAGGAAGTTATTTCGTCCCCTCCCTAATCAATAGGAGTAAAACAGAAAGGCTAAATAGGGTGGTGTGTTATGGTTTCTGTAGATTTTCAGATATCAAATTTCACAAGGCCGGAGGACGGAATCAGAGTAAGTCATACATTGAGTGCGTCGTCAAGGATTCCAACCGATAAAAGCGTAAAATTTGATATCTGAAAATCTATATTATTCCTCCTCGGTTTCGTCCTCTATAATACCTTCCTTCAAAGCGTCATAAGACCATACAGGTAAAGGGCCTGTTTTACCTGTAGCAGGATTACATCGATGTCTGTATGATGCGCGAGCCTTATTGTTTTGCATCATCCAGTCCCAGCCTCGAACAAAATAGGGGCACTCGTCATTGAAGCAAATATACTGAAATTCAGTGCCCCAGGTAGAGTCAGATGGTGTTTTCCATTTACTCATCTTTCCTCCACAGTGCATACACTCGTGTATCTTATCCCTCGACATCCTTCACCTCTCTTATTCTCTGTTCGAAAAACTTCGACCTGTGCAGTTGGTCGGAATATGACTTGAATGATCTTTGACGAACCTTCTTGATTCATTTTGATAAAGATTATTAGTGAGTGAAGCTGAAAATTGCAGATTGTTTGAGGGAGTTTGCGACCGAGTTATCTGCAATTTAGCGTAACGAATTTAGAATCTTCAAAATGAATCAAGCCGTGAGGAGAAGATCATTCAAGTCATAAGCGCTATTGTTGGGTAACTGCACAGCTTGAAAAACTTGCGGCAAATTCTACCATTGTGTTTTTCAGGATCTCGTCCGGATTCGATATGTGGTTTTCGAAAATCTGCCCGATCTTTACAAAATCAACTTCTCCATTTTTTTGCTGAGCAAGGTACTCGGACCTCTTATCATCCGGCAAGGCGTCGATCATGTTTCTGCCAAGCATAAGCTCAAATTCACAGTACATGTCGTCCAACTTACGTTCCAACTCCTCCGAAGATAGCTTAAGCCCTTTTTTTCTTGTCAATTCCTCACAAAATTTCATTATATAGGGATTGCGTAAATTTTCCATTGAAACCCTCTATCCTTTCCTTTTTGATTAATGTCTATCCACAAATGTTTATTTTCCCCAATCTCTGCGCCTGCCTGTGCGTAGCACGCAGACAGGTCAGACTCAGATGTAAGGGCACATTGCAATGTGCCCTTACATATTCTATGTATTCCTGCAATTAAAATCTTCGTCTTCATTTACCTTGTAATAACTATAGGTTTTCATATATTAAATTTCACGAGGCCGGAGGGATAAATCCGAGTATGCCGTACATTTAGTACGTCCTCAAGGGTTCCGAGCGATAACTCCGTAGAATTTAATATATGGAAATCTTTGTCTCATTTATGGGTGGACACCAAGTATATATACTATGCCTCTGTTCATTAGGGAAACATCGCTAATGTAACACGCTTTTTGGAAAATTTAAAGCGAAAAGTAGCCTGCGCTGGATTCCTGAAAGCCTATAGGAATTGCTCTGCCGAAATCCGTTTCTTTACAAAGGCACGGGTTTGTGTTAAAAAGCCATAATGTTTTACTAGATTAAGGAGAAGAAATGATGTTACCCTTAGAAGATATAAAGGTTCTCGATCTATCGCAATCGGCTGCAGGTCCTTTCGGTACTATGCTCATGGGAGATATGGGTGCAGAGGTGATAAAGATTGAGCCATTGACCGGTGATTCTTTTCGACCCGTTCTGGGTGGAGCGTGGTCACTCATAATCAATCGTAATAAGAGGAGCCTGGCCCTTGACCTGAAAACCCGTGAAGGGAAGGATATAGCTTTAAAGCTTGCAAAAGATGCAGATATATTCTTGGAAACCTTTACCCCTGGTACAATTGCCAAGTTAGGCCTTAGTTATGAGACTGTCAAGGCCATAAATGACAGGATCATTTATTGCTCCCTATCCGGTTATGGCCAGGATGGTCCACATAAACACCGAGCAGGTTACGATGTTTGCGCCCAGGCAGAATGTGGTCTCATGGCTGCCACTGGTGAACCAGATGGTGGATATGTTAGGACAGGGGCATCTCCTATAGATTATGGTACGGGGATGTTTGCCTTGATCGGCATGCTAATGGCGCTCCGAGTACGTGATGAAACAGGAAAGGGACAGCTAATTGATGTCTCGCTCTTTGATACAGGTATTACCTGGATGAATTTCTGGTTTGCAAACTATGCTATGACCGGCAAGAATCCGCGCAGACTTGGTTCCGGCCATGAATTTGCTACACCATATCAAGTCTTCGACACAAAAGACAAGCCTCTTTTTATAGGCGTCGCACAGGACAAGGCATTTAATGGTTTTTGTAAGGAGATTGGGTTGGCTTACCTGTTGGATAATCCTAAGTTTAACAATGTAGCCGGCAGGTTGAAGAATAGAGATGATCTCGTGCAGATTATTCAGGAAAGGCTGAAAGACTTTACCAGGGAAGAGGTGATAAAAAAGGTTGACCCGTACGGCGTCCCGTATGCCCCGGTTAACACCGTAGGTGAGGTTGCTGAAGACCCCCACGTTAAAGCCCGCGGCTTATTGATAGACATAGAGTCGGAGAAGGGCACGCTGAAGGTCCCGGGGTTCCCGATTAAACTATCGGAGACACCTGGAACCCTCAGACGCCGAGCACCCCTTCTGGGAGAGCACACTGAGGAAATTCTCAATGAACTAGGATACGATAGTGAGGATATAAAACGGCTGAGAGAAAAAAAGGTTATCCTTTAACCACCCGATTCAACCTGCATGAAAACAGAAACCCCTCTGCAATAAATTAAATCTATTCACCATCTCTCTCTTTGCAAATAGACTCAGGGTCTGCCATTAGTTTCAATGCCTCATACCGGTCGTTGCACTCCGTTTCTAGCCGGCAACGGAGTTCTTTCGACTCTTCGGGAAAGGTCTTCTCCAACTCAGCATACCTGTTCTCCCCTGAGAGAAATTCCTGCAAGCTTCCGTCAGGAGGTTTTGATTCCAGCTTAAAGGGGTTCTTACCTTCCAGTGCGAGAAGGGGGTTGTATCTGTAAAGGGGCCAGTATCCGGACTGAACCGCCAGCTTTTCTTCCTCTTGGCCCTTGCCCATGCCTAATCTGATCCCATGATTAATACATGGCGCATAACAGATGATCAAGGAAGGTCCTGGATACCTGTCGGCCTCGATGAACGCGTTTAGCATTTGCTGCTTGTTCGAACCCATTGCAACAGACGCAACATAAACATACCCATAGGTCATAGCGATCCTTCCAAGATCCTTCTTCCTTGTTTTCTTTCCGGAGGCTGCAAACTTTGCTACGGCACCTGTGGGCGTTGCTTTTGACGATTGCCCACCCGTGTTTGAATAGACTTCAGTGTCAAGGACCAGAATATTCACATCCTCTCCTGAAGCAATGATATGGTCAATCCCGCTGTAGCCTATGTCGTATGCCCAGCCATCACCACCGATGGCCCATACAGATTTCTTAACAAAGAGGTCTGACATGGCATGTATACTTTGAAGGATACCTTTGTCGGCAGACTCATGTAAAAGCTTTTTCATCTGGCAACTATAAATTTTTGATCTTTCAGCATCATCCATACCATCAAGCCAACCGGTCATGGCCTCTTTCACTTCGTTTGAGATATCGGTATTTAGGGCTTCTCTCATCATCTGTGCCAACTTCTTCCGCCGCTGGGTAAAGGCCATAAGTACACCGTAACTGAACTCCGCAGGGTCTTCAAAGAGTGAGTTTGCCCAAGCAGGGCCATGTCCGTCCTTATTAACACAGTACGAACTTACCGGCGCCGACCCGCCCCATATAGAACTACAGCCTGTGGCGTTGGCTATAATCATCCTTTCACCTAAGAGCTGGGTCAAAACCTTTACATAAGGTGTTTCTCCACAACCTGCACAAGCCCCGGAAAACTCAAGGAGGGGCTTTTGAAACTGGCTGCCCTTTAGAGATTCCCTCTTTAAGAGGTTGTCCGTACGGGGAAGGGTAAGAGATAAGTCATAATTGGGTATCTGCACAGGGGTTTGTGTTTCAATAGGTTTCATGACAAGCGCCTTTTTCTTAGAGGGACATATATCTGCACAGTTCCCGCAACCTTGGCAGTCAAGGGTATTCACCTGGATACGAAAATTATAGCCTTTTAGCTCCTTTCCGACAGCAGGCTTTGTTTCGAAAGCATCCGGAACTGTAGCCAGGTCCTCATCTCGTACTAGAACGGGCAGTATGGCGGCATGGGGACATACAAATGCACACTGATTGCATTGTATGCAGTCGTCTATGATCCATTCCGGAACATTGATAGCCACACCTCGCTTCTCATACTTTGCAGTATCTACAGGGAAGATACCGTCAGGCTCAAAAGCGCTGACTGGAGACCTGTCACCTTTCTGGGCGAGTATCGGCCTCATAACGTTCTTCACAAAATCAGGCTCATCAGGTATCGGTACTGTTTCGACGGTGGCATCCTTCCAGGATTCAGGGTATTTGATCTCTTCGAGATTCTCTAATGTCTGGTCAACCGCATCAATATTCATCTGAACAATCTTTTCCCCTTTCTTCCCGTAAGTCTTTTTGATATCTTTTTTAAGATAGGCGATGGCATCCTCAAAGGGTAAAACATTTGCCAAATTAAAAAACGCTGTCTGCATGATCATGTTGATCCTCGCACCGAGTCCAACACTGGTGGCTATTTTGACAGCATCAACATTGAAAAATTTCAACTTTTTTTCGGCAATAAATTTACGTGTCTCGGCCGGAAGATTCACCTCCATCTCTTCAACAGACCAAGACGAGTTGAGAAGAAAGGTTCCTCCCTGCTTTATCCCTTCCAAGACATCGTAAATCTGAACATAATTGGCCTTGTGACAGGCAATAAAATCCGGTGAATTGACGAGGTATGTTGACAGGATCGGGTTCTTGCCAAACCTTAGGTGGGAAACTGTAATACCACCAGACTTTTTAGCATCATAAGCAAAATAGCCCTGGGCATACATATCCGTATTCTCTCCGATTATCTTAATTGCGCTTTTATTGGCGCCTACAGTTCCATCTGACCCAAGTCCCCAGAACTTACACTGCACCGTACCCTCTGGAGTAGTATCAAACTTTTCGTCCACATCGAGGGAAGTATGCGTTACATCGTCCGTTATGCCCACAGTAAAGTGATTTTTCGGCAGCGCAACCTTCATATTGTCGAATATTGCTTTGACCATGGCAGGCGTAAACTCCTTGGAACCGAGACCGTATCGCCCTCCGGTTATCAACGGCATTTCACCATGTTCCATAAAAGCACAACATATATCCATGTATAGGGGATCACCTATAGCCCCCGGCTCCTTTGTTCTGTCAAGGACCGTTATCCTTTCGGCAGATGCAGGCAATACAGACAGAAAAGCTTCAACACAGAATGGCCTGTATAGCCGTACCTTGACAAGTCCAACCCTTTCACCGCTGCCATTAAGATAGTTGACAACCTCCTCAATCGTCTCACACGAAGACCCCATGGCGACTATGACCCTATCTGCGTCAGGATGGCCTGCATAATCAAAAAGCTTGTAGTATCGCCCTGTAAGATCGCCCACCCTTTTCATGGAGTCGGAAACAATGGAAGCAACCTTGAGGAAAAATGGATTGGCAGCTTCCCTTCCCTGAAAATAAATATCCGGATTCTGGGCAGTACCCCGCAAATTAGGATGTTCAGGGTTCATGGCCCGTTTCCTGAATTGCTCGATCGCCTCAAAGTTTGCAAGTGATGCCATGTCTTCGTACTCGATCAACTCTATCTTTTGAATCTCATGAGAGCTTCTGAAACCATCAAAAAAATGGAGGAAAGGCACCCTGGCTTCTATGGCGGATAGATGGGCAACAAGAGCAAGATCCATAATCTCCTGTATAGATGCTGACCCGAGAAGGGCAAAACCGGTTTGCCGAACCCCCATCACATCCGAATGGTCGCCAAAGATGGACAAGGCATGTCCGGCGATAGCCCGGGCCGTAACATGAAATACTCCCGGCAGCAGCTCCCCTGAAATCTTGTACATGTTAGGGATCATGAGGAGGAGTCCCTGAGATGCTGTAAAGGTTGTTGTAAGGGCGCCGGCCGCAAGCGACCCATGAACAGCAGCGGCAGCACCGGCTTCTGACTGTAGTTGTTTAACGTTTAGGGTCTGTCCAAAGATATTCTTGCGAACCTGGACTGCCCATTCATCTGCTATTTCTCCCATGGATGATGAAGGAGTAATCGGATAAATGGCAGCAGCATCGCTCATAGCATATGCCACATAAGCCGCAGCAGTGTTTCCATCGATTGTGTCCATCTTTTTTGTCATAAAACGCGCTCCTTTGCAAAGGGACGAAGACGAAATAACTTCCCCATTTGCGCATCTCATCTTCAGGCCATCTTTGCCCGATCTTCAAACACAAAATCCTCAAAATAGTTCGACTATTCCTCCGGTGTTGCGTTTTCAGATCGAACAAATCTAACCTAAATCTGAGCGTCAACTTGAGTAAGTTATTTCGTCCCCGTCCCTAAACATATTAATTATTCAAACTGGGCGGTTAACATCCGGATGAAGCTCTCGACACCTTGCCTACCTGCAGACAGGAGTTTCTTCACCAACCTACCCAGGATCCTGAGCAAAAAGAAATTTCCGTTCTTATAGATTTCCATATATTAAATTTCACTGCGTTATCGGTAGGAACCCTCGACGACGTACTACAATGTACGACTTACTCGGTTTCCTCCCTCTGGCCTTGTGAAATTTAATATCTGAAAATCTATAAGAAGGAACTATGGTTCATTTACCATTGGCACAAACCGCACAGGGATGTCATAGACTTTCTCTATATGTCCTGATCTCTTGCGAAGGATAAGTAGACGCTGTATCCTGGAACCCACGGGCAAAATCATCCATCCACCCTCTCTTAGTTGATTGATCAGAACTTGCGGCACACGTTCCGGAGCACAGGTTATTATAATGGCATCAAAAGGGCTATGCTCCGGCCATCCTTTATATCCGTCACCAGTAAGCACTTTAACCTGCTCATACCCCTCTGCTATCAAAGCTTTACGGGCATGATCTGCCAGTTCTGGGATGATCTCAATGCTGTAAACCTTTACGCCCAACTCGGCAAGCACGGCCGCCTGATACCCTGACCCGGTACCGATTTCGAGGATCTTTTCGCCGGTTTTAGTGTTCAGTTTTTCGGTCATATAAGCGACTATATAAGGTTGCGAGATCGTCTGACCATAACCTATAGGGCAAGGGTGGTCTCCATAGGGTGCGGCATCAACGAGATACTTCTCAGGTATAAATATATGACGCCGGACAGTACTCATGGCTTTTAGCACTAGTTCATCCTTAATACCGTATGCGCGTAGTTGCTGCACCATAGCCGTATGTTCTTTAGCCCAGTTGCGGTTTTCCTTTTTATGGCCCACCTTATCCTCAGAACACGAAACAAAAAGCAGTCCGCTCAGAAGCCATACAAGACCAAGGTACGACAGATCTCTTTTCATGAAGTCCCCTCAACTTTTTTCGACCTGTGCATTTTTTTTGTCAGCGAATCGGTTTTAGTTTCACCCTTCTATTCTTAGCCCGACCTTCAGGGGTATCGTTGGAAGCTATCGGCCTTGAGAAGCTATAGCCCTGAACAAAAAGCCGGGCCGGGTTAATATCCGCCCTCTCCAGATATTCTATCACCGCTTTGGATCGATTCCTGGAAAGAGTCAAGTTAAATGCCCATGAACCGATGTTGTCTGTATGACCTTGAACCTCCACCTTTAGATCTGGATGTTTTTTCAAAACAACTGCTACTTCAAGCAAGACAGGGTATGCCTCAGTTTTAACATCCCTTTTAGCAAAATCAAAGTAGATCCCTTCAATTATCCAACATCCGTTTTCGTCAACCCTGGCCCCGCTGGGCGTGCCGGGACACTTGTCAAGATAATCGTAAACACCATCAGAGTCGCTATCCAGAGGACAACCATCTATGTCTACCGCCACACCCTCCGGCGTGCCGGGACACTTGTCAAGGTAATCGTAAACACCATCAGAGTCGCTATCCAGAGGACAACCATCTATATCTACCGCCACACCCTCCGGTGTGCCGGGACACTTGTCAAGGTAATCGTAAACACCATCAGAGTCGCTGTCCTTCTCCTCATCGACACTAGTCTGTGGCGGCAGTTCAAAGAGCATCTTACAGAACTTCTCCGCGTTTCTCTGCAACAATACAGTCGCCACCGGAGCATGGTCGCCCTTACCCTTAAAAACGATAAAGTCTGTGGAAAGGGCGGGGGAAGCCACATCTATCGCGGTTGCGTACCAGAGAGTCTTCTCTGTTGGCACATGAACCACATCCATACGTTCGTCAACGCGTGACGGCTGCAATGCGCTCCCATCGAAGTAATAGAGGATGTCACCTGTAATGACTAAGCCATAGCCTTTGGACCGAGCCAGGCCCATGATATCCTCATGGCTCATGTACAAACGTTCAGTTTCATCAGTGACATTCAAAAACACGTCCTCTTTCAGTAATTCATTGTAGATGGCCTCGGCAGCCGCCTTACCCATCCCACGAGCGTATGGTGGCGCTGCGAATCTGAACACCCCCACCCTGGATGACCTATAGGGGTTGGTCTGAGGAGTTAAGTAGATTCGTTCCGGAAGACCTGTAGGCACTAGAACCACATGACGCTGATACGCACAACCAACTAACAATAAGATTATTATCATCACAGCGTATCGAGTTATTCTAGGACTTAAAGCCAATGCCTTAACCTGCCAATATCATCATATCCTATACATATAGATTTTCATATATTAAATTTCACGGCGTTATCGGTCGGAATCCTCGACGACGTACTCAATGTACGACTTACTCTGATTCCTCCCTCTGGCCTTGTGAAATTAAATATCTGAAAATCTATATATACAAATCTGAACGCCAACTTGAGGAAGTTATTTCGCCCCTGTCCTTTAATTAATACTGTTCAGATGACGTTTGCCTCTTTAAGTGCTGCGATCTTGTCTGCGCTAAAGCCCAAGTCTTCAAGCACAGATTCCGTATGCTCACCTGGCTTCGGCGGTGGCCCCTGAAGTTCGGGCTGTGTTCTGCTAAAGCGAGGCGCCGGCCGTGCTTGTACCACACCGTTGACATCCACAAAGGTCTTCCTGGTCACGTTGTGGGGATGCTCCCACGCCTCGGGAAGCGACAGTACCGGTGCAAAACAGATGTCCGTGCCTTCCATTATCTCACACCACTCATTGCGTGTCTTGGTTTTAAACACCTTTGTCATCTTCTCCTTAAGCTCCGGCCACTTCGTTGCATCCATCTGTACATGGAAATCAGGATCGTCGATCCCGGCGTGCTTCAACAAAAGCGCATAGAACTGTGGTTCGATGGAGCCTATAGATACATATTTATTATCGGATGTCTCATAGGTGTCGTAGAAGTGAGCCCCTCCGTCCAACAGGTTCACTCCCCGCTCATCAGTAAAAAACCCGGCAGCCCTCAAGCCATAAACCATCGCCATGAGTGCTGCGGAGCCATCGACCATCGCAGCATCCACCACTTGACCCTGGCCTGATTTCTGTGCTTCATAGAGCGCACAAGCCATACCAAAGGCAAGAAGCATTCCACCACCGCCAAAGTCGCCTACCAGATTCAGAGGCGGAACCGGCTTCTCTCCCAGCCGCCCAATGGTGTGCAACACGCCCGATAGCGAGATATAATTGATGTCATGACCAGCAGCATTTGCCAGTGGGCCCTCTTGACCCCAACCTGTCATGCGTCCGTACACAAGTTTGGGGTTCCGTTTCAAACACACATCAGGGCCAAGTCCCAACTTTTCCATCACGCCCGGTCGGAAACCTTCCTGTAAGCCATCCGACTGTTCAACGAGCTTGAGAACAGTCTCCACCCCTTCTGGCTTCATAAGATCAACCATGATAGATCGGCGGTTACGACTCAATACATCGTATTTCCACTCCACTAAACTCTCATATCCTTTGCGCTCCACGCGGATGACTTCAGCCCCCATATCTGACAACATCATCGCGCAAAATGGTCCTGGGCCAATCCCTCCCACCTCAACTATTTTTACCCCTTTCAGCGGTCCCATAAATCATATCCTCCTTTGTATAGGTTTCCATATATTAAATTTCACAAGGCCAGAGGGAGGAATCCGAGTAAGTCGTACATTGAGTACGTCGTCGAGGATTCCGACCGATAACGCCGTGAAATTTAATATATGGAAACCTATAGATCATCAACACCGCCTATCAAACGGCTTTCCTCCGCAAGTCCTTTGAAAGGCATCCCTCCCTCCGGCTGATCATAATTGCTGATCCTTTTACCTGAAGGATGCCTGGAAATCTACATATTGCTTCAGCAATCTATACTGAGTTATTGAGCGGTTACCAAACCCTCTGGGACAAAGCATAACAGATCATGAAGAAAAAGTGTACTGAAAAATATTTACCTCTATATTATCAATTTCATCAGGGCGTATGTTTATCTCGCCAAGGATTTCGTTAATCTCTGTGAGGCTCATATTAGCACTATCTCTCCATCCTGTTTGCCTCCATAGCCACTTTTCCGGGAACTCCCTCAGATTTCTTTGCTCCAGCTTGATGACATACCAGGAAATTTGAATAGGATACGCCTTATCTATGTATGGGTGCCAACTATAGGTTTCTGCAATAATTATAGAGACTAACTATAGAAATTACTTGTTTGTAATCATGCAATAAACATGATTAGATCCGATTTTATGTAAACGGTTAAGGCTTTCAAAAAAAGGTAGGGGTTTAGTTAGTGTCTGAACAGAAAGGAATAAGTATGAATAAATATGCGGATATGTGGAAAGGACTCGGTTTGGATATCAAGAAGCATGATCAGCTCCTAACCTCTTTAGGTGGGATCTATTCCGATGTTTACATGAAACAGGAAGACCGCCCCAAAGGGATGGAATATTTTAACTTTGTCATGTCTGAGGTCCACGGGCTTAGGATCAAGGAGCTCTTAGACCACAAAGAAAAGGGGGGCAAGGTGGTGGGAACCTTCTGTCTCTACGTCCCCGATGAAATAATACTGGCTGCCGGTGGCTTGAGCGTGGGTCTCTGCGGTGGCGCACAGTTTTCCATCCCCGCGGCGGAAGCCGTATTGCCGAGAAACCTGTGCCCTTTGATCAAGTCCGCTTATGGTTTCAAGATCGCCAGGATCTGTCCCTATTTTGAGGCAGCGGATTTTGTTGTGGGGGAGACGACATGCGACGGCAAGAAGAAGGTGTGGGAGCTTCTCGATGATCACATACCCACTCACATGGTGGAGACCCCTCAAATGAAGAAGGAGAATGACAGGCTTCTCTGGTTTGACGAAATGGAGGCGTTCAAAGATAAGATGGAGAAGGAGGCCGGTATCTCCATCTCTCCTGATCGCCTCGAAGAGAAGATCAAACTCGTAAACAAAAAACGCAGGGCCATGCAAAGGGTCTTCAATACACGCAAGGCATCGCCGGTCCCTATCAGCGGAAAAGACGCATTACTCGTATCACAGATAGCCTTTTACGACGATCCGGAAAGGTTTACCGGCAAGGTTAACGAACTCGCCGACGAACTTGAGAAAAGGGTCAAAGGAGGAGAGGGGGTAGTTGATGAAAAGACAACAAGAATACTGGTCTCCGGTTGTCCCATGGCCGTACCCAACTGGAAACTGCATCAGACCATTGAGACAAGCGAGGCTGTAGTCGTCTGTGAGGAGAGTTGTGTGGGCACCAGGTACTTTACCAACCTGGTGGAAGAAGATCGCCCTACCCTGGAAGGGAAACTGAAGGCCATTGCAGAACGTTACCTCAAGATAAATTGCAGTTGTTTTAGCCCGAATGAAGAAAGGATAGATCAGATCCTTCAGTATGTGAAAGAGTACAATGCCGCCGGAGTCATCCATTATACCCTCCAATTCTGCCATACTTATAATGTGGAATTTGTCAAGGTGAAGGAGGCGCTCAACAAGGCAGGTGTGCCTGTACTGGAGATCGAAACGGACTACAGCGAAGGGGATGTCGGGCAGTTGAAGACTAGGGTGGAAGCGTTTATTGAGCAGGTATCGCAGTGATCAAGTGTTCCGTGGTGAACCCATGAAAAATTGGTTGTCCGCGAAGTGTCATCCCTAAGTACCTATCGAGAAAACAAGGACGGAAACCCTGCCCCCTAATCGGTTCCTCCAAAGATAATCGCATTAACTATCGTAATTTCCTGTTTGACATATCGGAAAATAATTTGTATGGTTTTTTATCAAAACACCCCATAAGGAGTTCATCGATGTAC
>Ga0209345_10001009_pt1 | contig 35948 bp, 31 predicted proteins | sample Cruoilmetagenom7_FD_187294 | JGI IMG/M metagenome (GOLD analysis project Ga0209345, IMG submission 187294) | Oil polluted marine microbial communities from Coal Oil Point, Santa Barbara, California, USA - Sample 7 (SPAdes) (version 2) | ecosystem: Environmental > Aquatic > Marine > Oil seeps ...
CCCCGCACGGAACCCTTAACACCCAGGAGACCGCCTGAAACATGGCGCCGACAGACAACACCACTCCAAAAGACACTGATCTGAAGGACGCTGGCTCGCGGCTCAATGATTGGCAAGAGCAATTTTGGCTGCGCGCTGGCCAGGCTAAATCAGTGCTCACTGCGATAGGTATCTATCTTATCCCGAAAGGGCTTTACGCGCGTACGTTGATCATCATCATTGCACCAATTGTACTGCTGGAGAGTGTTGTTGCCTTCGTCTTCATGGAGCGCCACTGGCAATCCGTAACGCGACGCCTTTCAGAGGCGACCGCTCGTGATGTGGCGGCCGTGATCGATATCTACAAGGGATATAATCGCCGAGACAATTTTCGCGCACTAACCAACCTCGCACGCGACCGGCTCAATTTGTCATTGCAAGTGTTGCCTGAGGGTGATCTGCCGTCGGTTCAACCAAAGCCGTTTTTCTCGATCCTCGACCGGACGTTATCGAATGAAATCCGGATACGTATCCAGGACACACCGTTCTGGATCGATACAGTTGGGGATTCTGATCACGTTGAAATCAAGGTGAAACTGGACAAGGCCATTCTTAGCTTCCTGGCACAGCGCAGCCAGACCTATGCATCGAACTCGCATATCTTCCTAGTTTGGATGGTCATAACGTCGGTCATTCTGCTCACCGTTGCGATCCTTTTTCTACGCAACCAGATTCGCCCCATCCTAAGGCTGGCTGATGCGGCCGAGGCGTTCGGCAAGGGGCGCCCCTTGCCAGAGGAGTTCCAACCGCGCGGTGCCCGCGAAGTTAGGCAAGCAGCCATTGCATTCACAGAAATGCGCGACCGGATCACGCAACATGTGGATCAGCGCACCGCCATGTTGGCCGGGGTAAGCCATGACCTCAGAACGGTTCTGACGCGGTTCAGATTAGAGCTGGCGATGCTTGATGATGGGACCGATGTGACGGCATTGCGCAAAGATGTGGATGAAATGCAGCACATGCTGGAGGAATATCTGGCATTTGCAAAGGGTGATGGCGGGGAGGAAGCGCAGCCGACCAAGGTCCGAGAATTGCTTGAAGAAATCCAGAGCGAAGCACATGTGCATGGTATTCCGCTGGAATTCAAACAAAGCCGGCGGCGGCGTGAAATAATCGTGCCGTTGAAGCGGCAGGCTATTAAGCGGGCGATTACCAATCTGGTCAGCAATGCCGGGCGATTTGGGGATCGGGTGATTTTGCGCGCCTCAATGGCACGCAAGTGGCTGATCATTGAAATCGAAGATAACGGCCCAGGTGTTCCAGAAGAAGAATATGAGAACGTTTTTCGGCCGTTCTACCGTCTCGATCATGCACGCAATCAAGACAAGGGAAATTCCGGTCTTGGATTGGCTATCACACGCGACATTGCGCGCAGTCACGGTGGCAATATCACCTTGAGCAAAAGTTCACTGGGTGGTCTGCGTGCGGTCGTTCGAATTCCGATGTGATAAAGTGCTGGGGAACAGGCGCTAACCTGCTAGTTCGCGACTTCTTTTGGTTGCCGCTGCGACCGCGCGCGTCATCAAAGACTTTAATCCATCATCGGCCATCAGCACCTGAAGTGCTGCGTGGGTGGTGCCGTTGGGCGAGGTGACGTTCTTGCGGAGTGTTGCCGGCGAAAGCGATGAACGATGAAGTAATTCACCCGAACCTGAAACCGTGGCATTTGCGAGTCTGGCCGCAAGCTCCTGCGTTAATCCCGCTTCGACACCTGCTTGCGCCAAACATTCGGCCAGTAGGAAAACGTAGGCGGGGCCGGAGCCAGAAACCGCGGTTGCGACGTCAATCAATGCCTCATCTTCAACCCAGCCGACTTCGCCGATACTTGCGAGAAGGGCATTACATAACGCGCGCTGCTGTTCGGTAACATGCGCGTTGGGTGCGCAGACCGTAATGCCGCGTCCGATTGCAGCCGGCGTATTAGGAATTGTTCGAACAACAGCCGCACGGTCGGTCAGATGAGCCTCGAAACTGGCGATGGTGCGGCCCGCAGCGATCGATAGAGTCAGCGTGTCAGGGCCGACGAGTTTCGCCAGGGGTGGGAAAACAGCATCCATAACCTGTGGCTTAACCGCCGCTAAGATGACTGACGGCGATGCAGGGAGCATTTCCCTGGTCAGACTAGGCGTCCACTGGATGCCGTGCGTGTCGAGGAGTTCCTGGATTTCCGGTGGAGGGCCGGGATCTTGAATGCGGACATTTGCCGGGTCCAAGCCGCTTGCCAGCCAGCCAGTGAGAATGGCGCCACCCATTTTTCCCGCGCCCACTAGGACCAAAGGGCCAGTTATAAGGTCTTTGAAGCTGCTCATTTGCCAGTCTCTCCAGGTTCCAGAGCGTTTCCGATATACATGGAAAACACTGTGGCACTTTTTTCGCTCACATTCTTGTCGGTTCAAGTCTGTCGCTCGGACAAGAATGTACCACCGAAGGTGAATGGTTGCTCAGCTCCGGTGGCGTCAGGGCGCTGGCCAGCGTGAGTAGCCTGGGTCAAGTCAGCTCTGCTGATCGTCGGCTACGCCTGGCCTTCGGTTTGAAACATGCTTGAGGCCAGCGCTTCTCTACTCGGCTTTCCAGCCCACACAACATATTGGAAAGCTTGATAATAGCGCTCACAAGATTCCAGCGCAGCCTTCAAAAGAGCATCGCATTGGGCTGTGGTTGCAACTGCGCCGTTCAACATCAAGCCCTGCCGGTACATGATCAACCCTTCGTGCTTCCAGAGATCGAAATGGCCAAGCCAAAGCTGCTCATTGATCTGAGCAAGCAAACGGTAGACTTCGTTCATTCGGGTATCAGGAACCTTGAATTCAAAAGCGCAGGCAATGTGCATGGTCTCGAGGTCATCGCGCCAGTTCATGGAGACGTGATAATCCGCCCATGAGCCGCCGACAACCATGGTCAATTCGTCATCGCCCGCTCGATCGCACGACCAATCGTTGCGATTTGCAATCTGTTCGACCAGATCTACCGGGTTCATGACTCGCTCATAGTTAGATTTCGTAGAAGCCATCCGCCGCCCTCATCGTGATGTTGCAATGCGCTCGGTAAATTCGCGCTTCGCTATTCAGTCCTCATATCCGCGCACGTGACTATACGCTTCATCGGTCAATGTTGGTCCGTGCCGTTATTAACTTATGCGACACAACCAGAAGCAGTGACCGAGTCGCAACCAACACCAATCATTGTCCACGGCCAAAGTGTCGAGGACTAGGCAAAGCAAGCAAAAAAGCCCGTAGAGTGGATAGCCTGTGGAGGACAAGTGGATGAACCTGTGGACGGCTGCTGTATAGGCCCGCTGCGTTGCCGTTTGTCACTTGTCAGTCAGCCAGCTTTTGTGCCCCGTGATTCACTTAGGTTCCAATGCCACCATTGAACGCGTCCTCGACACGCGAAGAATTCATTGGGAACAACCTCCTGGAAACACACCCCTAGGTTGTAGTGTTATTTGAGGCCAATTCGGCTTCGAGTTTTTCGATCCGCGCCAACAATTGTTCATTCTCCTCGCGAGCTTTCTCGGCCATGGCTTTGACAACTTCGAACTCCTCGCGGCGGACGACGTCCATGTCAGCCAGTATACGCTCAGCCTGAGAGCGCATGACGTTCTCAGCTTCCTGGCGGAGGCCCTGGGCAGCGCCAGCGGCACCGGTCATCATCTTGGCGAACTCATCGAATACGCGATTACTGGTCTGGGTCATCATGTTCTCCGGATCTGCTGTCTTCTGATGTCTATCTACGGTGATCTGTTAGCGTATTCTGCCGGCTCGGGGCCCTGAGGCTTCGCCATTTGACTGGCTGCCGTGACCAATTGAGCATATGGCTCTCGTTTCTGTATCTACCAAGTGCCTTTACTTCGAGCTGGATTTCAAGTTGGCATCTCACCACTGGCTGGCAACTGGCTTGTTTTGGTCGCTGGCTTGTATACTAGTGACGCGATAGACGTTCAACGTCCGCCCACCTGATTAAATAGCATAGAGGGCCCCGATGCTCGTTCTTGCCTTACCTTTTCCAAACATTGATCCTGTTGCGATCTCACTCGGGCCGATTGAGGTCAAATGGTATGGGCTTGCCTACATGGCTGGGCTGCTGCTTGGGTGGTATTATATCCGCCGGGTGCTGACTGAGGCCCGCATATGGCCAAATGCTCAATCGCCATTCGCGTTGCCCAAGGCCGACGATCTCCTTCTTTATATGACGGTTGGTGTCGTTTTTGGTGGCAGGCTTGGATTCGTGTTATTCTATGAGCCGAAGTTTTACCTGGCAAACCCGCTGGAAATCCTGGCTGTATGGAAGGGAGGGATGGCATTTCATGGCGCGCTAATCGGTTGTGGCTTGGCGATTTGGGCGTTTTCAGCACGCAACCGCGTGAACCCTTGGAGCGCCATGGATCTGTGTGCGGCAGCCGTTCCGCTGGGATTGATCTTTGGCCGCATCGCAAACTTTATCAATGGTGAGTTGTTTGGCCGCCCGACCACTGTGCCGTGGGGCATGGTGTTTCCGAGTGCGGCACTCGAATATCCGAAGATCGAGCCCGTCTTGCGTCATCCAAGCCAGCTATATGAGGCGTTTTTCGAAGGGCTTGTGCTGTTTTTGGTTTTGCGCCTGATGACACATAGCAAAGGGGGATTGCAGACACCTGGCTTGGTGACTGGCACTTTTTTGATCGGCTATGGCCTAGCGCGCTCGTTTTGCGAGCTGTTCCGGCAGTTTGACCCGCTCCATGCATTCTCCGCATACGGCCTGACGCCTGGAATTGTCTATTCAATTCCGATGATATTGCTTGGTATTTGGTTCGTGCGGTCAGCGCAGATTCGGTCACGGCCGGCTCTATGAACGAAAATTACGACCCGACAGAGCGGCGGGAGACACCGCTGCTCACCCAGCTACGCCAAACCATCCACCGGGATGGGCCGATTTCGGTTGGGCGATATATGCAAATGTGCCTTAGCCACCCTGAGCATGGCTATTACATTTCTCAGACAGCTATTGGAGGCGAGGGAGATTTCATCACCGCGCCGGAAATCAGCCAAGTATTCGGCGAGTTGGTAGGACTTTGGGCCGTTGTCGTGTGGCAACAAATGGGATCGCCGCAGCGAGTGCGCCTGGTCGAAATTGGGCCGGGGCGGGGCACGCTGATGGCGGACGCGCTGCGGGCCGCTGCAAATCATCCTGAGTTTCGGGCGGCTCTCACGGTGGATCTTGTGGAGATCAGCCCGGTTCTGCGGCAAGCGCAGGAAAAGACTTTAAGTGCTGCTTCGGTAAGAACCGGTTCGGTTGAGATAGCGTGGCATTCTTCGTTCGCGGATATCCCGGACGATGCGCCGATCATTCTGATTGCGAATGAATTTCTCGATACGTGTTCGATTGACCAATTTATCGTGGCTTCGAATGATACGGTTGATGCGCACACGCTGATACACTCACAAGAACTTACACCGGAATGCGAGCGACGCGTGGGATTGGACGATAATGATGGGTTGATATTTCTGCCCACTGACGAACCCAGACCTGAGGAAGAGCATGAATCCAAATCCGGAAAACAGATTGCGCCTACTGAAACGAGTGGTGCCATTCTTGAGCGGCCATCCGAGGATTGCCCACTGCTAGCTCAACTGGCGGCTCGCCATGCCAGGCCCTCAGCGGCACTATTCATCGACTACGGTCATGGCGACACGGGGCTTGGGGAGACGCTACAGGCGATCCGCGGGCACAAGCATGAGCATGTTCTGACATCTCCCGGGGAGGCTGATTTGTCGGCGCATGTTGATTTTGCACGGTTTGGAGAGACCTGCCAATCGCTTGGCTTCGCGGTGGATGGCCCAACGACCCAGGCCGAGTTCCTCGGCAATCTTGGTGCGATCCAGCGGGCCTCGCGATTAATGAGCGCCAACCCGGATCAGGCTATGGAGATCGAGGCTGGTTTACTGCGTCTGATGGCACCGAATGGCATGGGCACACGGTTTAAGGCGATTGGTGTTCGGCACGGGGACGTGCCACCGTTGCCTGGTTTTCCAGGTTCTCCGAACAGGTGAGGCGACTAATTTTCGTCACTAACGAGCTTATTTGAAGCACCTTTCTGATCGCTTCTCGCTTCTGGCTTGGCGCCAGGAAACAAGCCTGCGGGACGTTGCGGTTCTGTTGAGGCAAAGCTGTTGGGAATTACGAGGATGCAATGACCATCATTGGAACCGTATTTGAAGCCAATAACTTGAGCGAACTTGCCGGTATTCAACATGGTTTTTTCTCGCGTGAGGGAGGCGTATCGGGCGGTGTTTATGGCTCGTTGAATTGTGGCTATGGCTCTAATGATGATCGCGAAGCGGTGACTGAGAACCGCCGCCGAGTGGCAACACATCTTGTCGCCAGAGCGGATATGCCGAGCATGCATTTGGGCTCTCAACCAGAACTGCCGAGCACCCCTTCGAACCCTGCGGGAGGCGCCACTTATGATGAGGTGGTGACGGTTTATCAAGTCCACAGCGCGGAGGCCGTGATTGTCGATGGTCCGTTCGCCGCCGATGCGGTACCGAAGGCCGATGCAGTGGTGACAGCGACCCGGGGGGTTGCCGTTGGTGCGCTGACAGCAGACTGTACACCGATATTATTCGCTGATCCCGTGGCCGGTGTTATTGCGGCAGCGCATGCTGGCTGGCGGGGTGCAGTCGATGGTATCCTTGCCTCCACCGTGACCGCGATGGAGACGCTCGGCGCACATCGAGAGGCCATCCGTGCGGCTGTTGGCCCGACCATTCACCAATCTGCTTACGAAGTGGGACCGGAATTTGAGGCAGAATTTCTGCGCCGCTCACCAGACAACAGCAGCTTTTTCATGCGGGAAGCCTCAAAAGATCGATCACACTTTGATTTGCCGGGCTTTTGCATAAGCCAACTCCAGGACATAGGAGTTGGTTCAACCACTACAATAGGCCGATGCACCTATGAAAACGAATCATTATTCTTCAGTTATAGGCGGAAAACCCACCTCAATGAGGTAGATTACGGCCGTCAAATCTCTGCCATCGTCCTGCTTTAGTAATCTTGTCCACAGAATCAACAGCAAAAACCGGTTGCGGCTAAGGTGTTATGCTGATTTCTCTGAATTCAGTCTGGACGCCTGTTATGCTAATCGGTAAGGCACTTATGAAGTACCGGGTTATTTTTTTTGACCGCAAGGTTTGTACGTCGGTCGCCGGATAACAGCGAGTCTAAAGAGGGGGACGTCATCGTGACGACCATCAACGCTGCGGCGGTGCGGAACGTAAAAATGCGAATCGCGCGCGCTGCTATTGCCACTTTCATGGCTGCCGGCTTGGCTGGCTGCTCAACAAGTGGACAAGGATTGTTATCATCTAATGGAACGCCGGTGGCGCAAACACCGGTGGCTGTTCAACCACAAACACAACAGCGCGGAAAAGTCGCTATAGCGCCAGTTATTGGTGCGCCCGACAATATTGCCAAACAAATTACGGCACAGCTCACCCAATCGATGACGCAAAAGGGGATTGCGGTCACGCAATCGCCGACAGAAAAATCTGATTACACGTTGCGCGGATACATAGTCGCAGCGCGCGAATCAACTGGAACCAAAGTTTCCTATATTTGGGATGTAACAAATCCTGCTGGACACCGTGTAAACCGGATCACCGGCGAAGAAGTGATCACTGGTGGAGGTAGCGGAGACCCGTGGTCATCAGTTTCGGCACGTGTCATTCAAAATGTCACAGCCAGAACGGCAACCTCGCTGGCGGCATGGATGCCCCAACAACGACCGGCTGCATCTCCCTCGTCGGTGCCTGTGGCAAGTGCCGGAGGGGCTGCCGCATCGCCGGTGCGAACGGCGGCTGTGGCACAAACTGGGCTACCTAGAGCTGGTGGGCAACCAAGTGTGACCCAATCGTCGCGCGTAATTGCTCTCGTGCCACGGGTAACCGGCGCGCCTGGTGATGGTTCGACCTCACTATCTCGTGCGCTTCAAAAAGAGCTGACGCGGAATGGTGTTGGCCTGACAGCGAGGTCGGGTGTTGGTATTTACAAGGTCGAGGGTAATGTTGCCATCGGACGTAAGAATGCTGGCAAACAACCAATCAAAATTGACTGGGTGGTAAAGGACCCGAAAGGTCAAAAGCTCGGCACGGTTTCACAAAAAAATGAAATTCCCGCAGGTTCGCTAAATGGACGATGGGGGGCTACGGCAGATGCTGCAGCTGCCGCAGCTGCGCAAGGTATTCTGCGGCTATTGCCGAAAGCAAAAGGCGGCTAGAACACATGTTTGGCTGTTCTCCTTGTAGCGTAACGACATGAAATTGACACAAAAGATGGCCCGGACCGTTTACAGGTTCGGGCCATCTTGTTAGAAGCCGCGCGTCTTCTGTCGGCGACAAGGCCCCATACTATGACCCACGATGCTGCAAAATCAAACATGGACGATAGACCGTTGTCCATTAAGCTTGTTGCGGGAAATGGCAATAAGCCACTTGCCGATGCTATCAGTAAATACCTCGATGTCCCAGTAACAAAAGCCGTCTGCAAACGGTTTGCAGACATGGAGGTTTTCGTCGAGATCGAGGAAAATGTGCGTGGTGAGGACGTGTTTGTCGTCCAGTCCACATCCTACCCGGCAAACGATAATCTTATGGAGCTTTTGATCCTGATCGATGCGCTGAAGCGATCATCAGCAAAAAGGATCACGGCGGTAATTCCCTATTACGGTTATGCACGGCAAGATCGCAAACCTGGACCTCGCACACCGATTTCGGCCAAACTAGTGGCAAATCTAATTGAGCGAGCTGGTGCGGACCGGGTTTTGACGCTCGATTTACACGCAGGACAAATCCAAGGTTTCTTCGACATCCCAACCGATAACCTATTTGCAGCGCCTGTAATGGTGCGGGATATCAGGAGCCGGCTGGACCTTGCGAATACCTGTGTGGTCTCGCCTGATGTTGGTGGGGTTGTACGTGCGCGGGCACTTGCCAAGCGCATCGATGTTCCAATTGCTATCTGTGACAAGCGGCGCGAGAGGCCCGGGGAAAGCGAAGTGATGAACGTCGTGGGCGATGTGCGAGGCAAGCACTGCATCCTGCTTGACGATATCGTTGATTCCGGTGGCACGCTGATTGGTGCGGCCAATGCTTTGCTGGGACAGGGGGCCACTGATGTGCGCGCCTACATTACGCATGGCGTACTTTCAGGCACTGCTGTGGAACGGGTCGATAAGTCTGAGTTAGCGGAACTTGTTGTCACCGATTCCATCGTGGCTACAGATGAAGTAAAAGGATCGTCCACGATCCGCACCCTCTCCATTGCCCCTCTCATCGGAGAAGCAATAAAGCGCACCAGTCGGGAAGAAAGCGTTTCAAGCCTGTTTTATTAGAGCAGGATATCTCGTTATTAATTTATTTGCGCGGCCTGCCGGCGCGCACAAATGCCACGCAAATGACTATACCGAACAAGCGGTGAAATGCCATCATGAGCTAAGAAGCATGATGTCCCAAAAGGGATAGGGCACACCGCCTGAGAACCACCGTTGCGGGCTGAGTGATCCCGTAAAATACAGAAATATTCCAAGGGTGATTCAGAAACGGTGCACACCGATTATGCCCGCGCGACCTTGTGTATTGCTGGAAAATGAAAGCACCGTTTCACGGCGAATATCTATTCATGCTTTCTTAACCAAATAACAACTCATAAACTCAAATAAAGATTTCGTTTACATATTTAACCTCTTTTAGGAAGCAATTCGTATTGGACCGCTTTTTCGAGGCATTTTAATTATGCAGTCCCATAAATTCTCTATTTGGCGGGCAGCGCACCGACGCGTTAAGCGCTTCAGTCGGAACGTGAAAAACGACGAAAACGGCTTTACTGCCGTTGAGTTCGCGATGGTTGCCATGCCGTTTTTAATGCTATTATTCGGCACTATCATAGTCGGCTTGTACTTCTTTATAACTTTCTCGCTGGAGAACGCTGTTGAACAGTCTTCGCGTCTGATCCGAACCGGGCAAGCTCAAACATCTTCACCACCGATGACGACCTCGGAGTTCAAAACATTGGTTTGCAATGCAGCACCATCATTCCTTGACTGCACCAACAAGCTTCGGGTGAACGTGACAACGAGTTCAAGCTTTTCGTCTGTCGCTGCGCCGTCTTGTACAGACGCTGGAGGCAACCTTATACCAGCCCCAACAACCGATCCGAATGTCCCAGGCAGTGCTGGTGACGTGGTTCTTGTGACTGTCTGCTACGAGTGGGAATTGGCGGGGGAACTACCGTTTTTGAAGCTTGGAAAAATGGCTAACGGGTCAGCACTGATTCGAACTGCGACAGTGTTCCGTACCGAACCCTACGAGTGATCATAAGCTCGCGCTGACTAGCCGGCAAAACTTGAAGAACGAGAAGACATCATAGTGAGAAGTATCATGCGTTATTGTCCCCCTAAGATCTTTAACCCCATCCGTGCGGTTTTCGATCTGCGTGTATGGAAAAACCAAGAGGGTGTCGCAGCGATTGAATTTGCCATGATCATGCCTATCATGTTCATGCTGTTTGTCGGCGCGGTAGAGTTCAGCCAAGCGATTACTGTTGATCGCCGAGTCACACAGGTTGCAAGCTCAACTGCTGATTTGATTGCGCGATCAAAGGAAATTACAACTAGTGAAATTGATGGCATCATGCTCATCATCAATGAACTGGTAAAACCCTATGATCCGAATCCTCTGAAACTGACCGTGTCGAATGTTATTGCTGATCCAAACGATGCGACTGCCACGACGGTATGCTGGTCTTACAATCACAATAGCGGCGTCACAAACTACTCGAATGGTCAATCATTTGCGTTGCCCTCAGGGATTGTTGAGGCTGGTGGCAGCGTCATTGTGGCTGAGGTAGAATACAATTACACGCCGCTGATTTTTAACTATTTCATCACAACAACGAAAAAACTAGAAGAAACCTTCTACCTCAAACCGCGCTTGTCCAGCTCAATCGAATATAATGGCACTAAGTGCTTATGAGAATTTTATTGAGCTCTGTTTTAGCAGTCTGCTTATCCGCGGCTATACTGAAACCAGCATTTCGCTGAAACAAAACCTCAGTCCGTACTAGGGTTTTTGATCTTCACTTGTTTGAGCTTGGCGTTTCAGCCTTTTTCTCATTAGTAAAAATAGCTTTGGACCTCATACCATGAGGCCTAGTCGAAATAGGCTTGAGCGATCCGGTGGTAATTTGTGAGGTGCGGGCCGATTTCCCCGCAGCCCTATTTGGGCCACCTGATCTGATATTGCTATCGAATACGCCAAACCATTTGTCCTGAGGCAACAGGCGCTGATTTAGTCCGCTCCAGAGTTGAGCTGAACTGATGCCCTTCACGAAGGCCTCAGAAGGCGGTGTTAGGAGAAACATTACGACAGCGAGGACTGCAACCGTAACTGTCTCGCCATACCGCTTGCTGTCATAAATTTTTAGCGCGGATCCGAACGATGCCTTAAGGCGATTGTCCATCAAATCAACACTGTACATTTCGTCTAAAACGAGATGCGTGACGTAACCCACGAACATGAAGCCGCCAGCCAACCAGGCAACACCTTCATGGCGCCCCAGGACGTATTTGAACACGATGGTGGTTGCGAACCAGAAAAACAGACCGGCCAATAATGAATGCCAGATGCCGCGATGATAAGAGAAGCGATGGAATGCCGCTTCGACACCATAGCGAACCAGCAAAAACGCGCCTAGCCACAGGATCCACAGTTCTGCGATCGAATACTTGTGGGCTGCGACGAACAACACGCAAAATGAGAAAAATACCGCGAGGCCGGAGAAAAATACGCGACTTGCACGCGAATCCTTGAGATCAATATCAGGAAGCACACTGCCCAGCACGCCAGCGAGTGTGACGCCTACCAAACTCTCAGGCGCAATCACATCCGCAGCGAGTGTCATCGTTGCGAGTGCACCACTTACGACCGTCCCGACGCCTATGTGCGTTGCGAAATTAGCCAACTGCCTGTTTCCTTCTCGAACATCGAGCCCGTGCTCAAGAACGACATCGAACATGTCGATCTGAATCTATGGCTCACTAATTGATCCGATTCGCATCTATCGAGGGAGTGGCTATTGTGCGCTCTCCCCCATTGTCTTTCGCTTAAGGACGGGGGGTTAGATTGCGTTCCATTTTGATGGAGCCAGCACGAGCGGCAGAACGCGTTCCAAACTTTTGTTTTAGATACTTATTCACGTTTTCTATAGAAGCTGCCGGCTTCAATCTAAAACGATCAGGCCCTAGCCATTTGGTCTTCACATCTCTAACATTCCGGCCAGACCATTCAGCAGGGCTGCTCAAGGGGCGCCCAGGGGGGCACCCGGGCACTGTGGTCCTGACTATAAAAACCGGCAAAGCAAAACGGGCAAATTGCATGAACTTCGATTTTCCAGACGAACTCAAACTATTGCGCGAGCAGGCAAACAAGTTCCTGTCTGACAAATGCGGCAGCGAAGTACCCCGCAAAATCCTCGAATCGGACTTAGCCTATGACGAAGGCCTCTGGAAGCAGATGGCGGATATGGGCTGGATCGGTGTCACGGTGCCGGAAGAGTATGGTGGCTCCGGGCTCGGGCATTTGGCTGCCTGCATGCTTGCTGAAGAGATTGGATACCGATTGGCGCCTGTGCCTTTCAGTTCCACTGTCTACCTTGCAATTGAAGCGATCTTGCTGTTCGGTTCCGACGCGCAAAAACAGAAGTACTTGCCCGATCTGGCGTCGGGTCAAGCAATCGCTACTTTTGCAGCCGCGGAGAAACCCGGGGCATTCGATCCAGGAAGAGTCAAGGCGCGGGTGCGTGATGGAATGCTATATGGCACCAAAGTTTCTGTTCCGGATGGCAATAGCGCCAACTTCGCCGTTGTTGTCGCCAGTAGCGGTGAGGATCAAGGGCCATGGCTGCATATCGTTGACCTCAATCAGAAGGGCGTATCACGCGAATCCATCAAGTGTATCGACCCTAGCCGTCCGCATGTGCGCATTGTGATTGACGGCGCAGAGGCCGATCCGCTCGACAGTGCAAAAGGTCCGTTGGACGTGCGCCGCCTGATCGATCGTGCGGCAGTGATGATGGCTTTTGAACAGGTCGGTGGTGCGCAGGCGGCGTTGGACATGGCCAAGGATTTTGCCCTGGATCGCTATGCATTCGGCCGGCCAATCGGGTCGTTCCAGGCGATCAAACACAAACTTGCCGATCTCTATGTGGCGATCGAACTGGCCCGATCCAATGCTTACTATGGTGCATGGGCGCTGCATACCGAATCCGCGGAACTGCCGCTCGCGGCAGCTGTTGCACGGATCTCCGCCAGCGATGCTGGATGGCAGACAACCAAGGAGAATATCCAGACCCACGGCGGCATTGGCTATACCTGGGATGGTGATTGCCACCTCAATTACCGACGTGCGGCCCTGCTCGGTCTCACTCTTGGCGGCAAAAGTGAATGGAAACGCCGGTTGGCGCGAGAACTTAAAGCACGCAATATTACTGCCGCCCAGACGGCTTAGTTCGAGGAGAACGTTCGATATGGATTTCAATGATACCCCCGAAGAAGCCGCTTTCCGCAAAGAAGCTATTGCCTTCCTCGACTCTGCCGCAGAACGCCGTAAGCCCAATGAAATTCTTGGCTACCGCCGAGGACAAGACAGGCCTGGCGCACTCGAAGATGCGAAGGCATTTCAAACTAAGAAGGCCGAAGCTGGATTTGCTGGCATTGCGTGGCCTAAAGAGTGGGGTGGCCGTGGTGGTACGGGTATCCAACAGGTCATCTACGACCAAGAGGAAGCAAAGTTCAATGTGGGCACCAAGTTCTTTACGATAGGCCTCAGTATGTGCATCCCTACGGTCTGCAAGTGGGGCACGCAGGAACATATTGACCGCTTTGTAGGGCCGGCACTGCGCGCCGATGAAGTATGGTGTCAGTTGTTTTCTGAGCCGGCTGGCGGCTCCGATCTGGCGGCGCTCCGCACCCGGGCAGACCGTGATGGTGACGACTGGATCGTCAACGGCCAGAAAATATGGACCTCTGGTGCGCACTACAGCGACTGGGGTGTGCTGGTGACCCGCACTGATTTCGATGCGCCCAAGCACAAAGGTCTGACCTACTTCTTCATTGATATGAAATCGCCAGGCGTTGAAATCCGCCCAATCCGGCAAATATCGGGTTCAAGTCATTTCAACGAGGTCTTTTTCAACGATGTCCGTATTCCTGATAGCCAGCGCCTTGGCAACATCGGTGAGGGCTGGAAGGTCGCGCTTACGACGCTGATGAACGAGCGCTTCTCGATTGGGGAAGCGGTCGGTCCGGATGTCGATGAGCTGATCCGCGTTGCACGCGAAATCGATACCGCCGATGGTCCGGCAATTGATGACCCTGCCGTTCAGGAGAAAATAGCCGAATGGTACGTTCGCGGCGAAGGTCTGAAATTCACTCGTTTCCGTGCAATCACTGCTCTGTCGCGCGGCGAGACACCAGGCCCCGGATCCTCGATCAACAAGCTCGTGATGGCAAGCAAGTTGCAGGATATTTCTGGTTATGGACTGGACCTTTTGGGCATGGCAGGTCCTGACGCCAGTTCCGATATGCCACTTGAGGGGATATTCGAAGAGGCTTTGCTCTATTCACCCTCTATGAGGATTGCCGGCGGCACCGATGAAGTCATGCGCAATATTATTGCCGAGCGCGTTCTGGGACTACCTGCCGATATCCGCATCGACAAGGATGTGCCATTCAAGGATATCCCCGCAGGCTCGAAATAACGATTGAACACTTCATGCGGTTTGTTTTCCAACAACTGCCGCGTGAGGAATATTGACAGGCGAAGCCAACTGGCTGATCGTGTCGCCAATTATAATAACTCTACGAATTGAGGGGATGCCGCCATGGACACACAGTTTGATATTATCATCCGCAACGGATTAATTGCCGACGGTACCGGCGGAGAACCCTTCAAGGGTGATGTTGGAATTAAGGGCGATAAGATTGCTGCGGTTGGCACATTCGAGGGCCGCGGCTCTGAAGAGATTGACGCAAGCGGGCGCGTCGTCACGCCGGGCTTCGTTGATATCCACACACACTATGACGGCCAGGCTGTCTGGGACAAGTATACGGCGCCCTCGGCTTGGCACGGCGTGACGACGGCTGTGATGGGTAACTGTGGTGTTGGCTTCGCGCCTTGTAGGCCTGCTGATCGCGATAAGCTTGTTGAGCTTATGGAAGGCGTTGAGGATATTCCAAGCCCCGTGATCCATGAAGGACTGAATTGGCAATGGGAGAGTTTCCCTGAATTTCTGGCGACGGTTCAAAAGCGCACCCGTGACATTGATCTCTGTGCGCTCCTCCCGCATGCCGCCGTGCGCGTTTATGTGATGGGTGAGCGTGCGATCCGCCACGAGGCCGCTACAGAAGAAGATATCGCGCATATGCGCCGCATCACGGCTGACGCCATTCGTGCTGGTGCATTTGGGTTTTCGACATCGCGCACTATTAGCCATAAAAGCCTGACGGGCGAATACACGCCAACGCTGCGTGCCACGGAAGACGAGCTGACTGGAATTGCGCTTGGCTTGCGCGATGCCGGTGCCGGATTCATAGAAATCGTGTCCGATTGGAATGAACCAGACCCGGAAAGCGAGTTCGCAATGCTACGCCGGGTGGTCGAGGCGAGTGAGCGGCCGGCCGTGTTCACGTTGAACCAGCGCCATGAGCCCGAGCGATCCGGCGTGTGGAAAGAACTGATGGCATTTGCTGACCAGGCGATCGATGATGGCCACTCGATCCGTCCTGTCGTTGCGCCGAGAGCGATCGGGTTGCTGCTCGGGTTGGAAGGCAGCCAAAATCCATTTTCAGGCACGCCGACATACAAGACCATTGCAAGCCTGCCGCTTGCCGAGCGTGTTGCGAAAATGCGAGATCCAGATGTCCGTGAGCGCATCCTCTCGGAAGACCCAATTGCCGGATCCACCTTCCCGCTGTTTAGCCGGATGATGTGGACGCAAATGTTCCGGTTTGGCAACCCGCCAAACTATCTTCCTCAAGAGGCCGACTCGATTGCGGCGATTGCCGAACGTGAAGGCCGTACTGCACCAGAAGTTGCATATGACATTTTGATTGAAGATGAAGGCCGCGGCTTTATTTATTCACCGCTGGTCAATTATGCCAACTTCGATATGTCTGCGACTGAGGCCATGCTTTCTAATCCCAACACCATCATGGGTCTTGGTGACGGTGGCGCGCACGTCGGATTTATCCTGGATGCCGGGTATCCTACGTGGCTGATAACTTACTGGGGCCGGGAGCGCGGTCGCTTCTCAATGGCCGAGGTCATTCGCAGGCTGACCTCGGATACTGCTGAAGCCGCAGGTTTGCTGGACCGAGGCGTGATTGAGGTCGGCAAGAAAGCTGACATCAATGTGCTAGATTATGAGAACTTGAACTTCGGCAAGCCTTACGTCACCTACGACCTGCCGGCTGGAGGGCGTCGTCTGCTGCAGAAGGCACACGGTTATGATGTCACAATCGTTTCGGGTGCGGTAACGTATCGTAACGGCGAGCCAACGGGTGCGTTACCAGGTCGATTGGTCAAGGGCCAGCGACTAGGCGACGACATAGCCGATGAGGGAATCGTCGCAGCAGAATAGGAAGTGGGCGTGGCTGGCAGTAAAGAGATTTACACGCTAGCCGTCTCGCCCCTCTATTGAGGCTCACGTCTCTGTGGCTGATTGTCAATGTAACAGTCTTGCAGCACCGTTCGGATTTACTAAGCTCAAGAGATCCCCACCATGAATGTCAATCCCGCACCTGACTACGATATGATTATTCGCAACGGCACGGTTGCCGATGGCACCGGCGGCGATCTTTATGATGCTGATATTGCGATCAGCGATGGCCGAATTTCTGCGATTGGAAAATTCACCGGCCGCGGGGGTGAAGAAATTGATGCGCGCGGCAAACTGGTAACGCCTGGATTTGTTGACGTCCACACTCACTACGATGGCCAGGTAACCTGGGGGCATGACCTCAGCCCGTCATCGCAGAACGGTGTGACCACTGCCGTCATGGGCAACTGCGGCGTTGGGTTTGCGCCTTGCCGGCCAGAAGATCATGATCGCCTGGTGCGTCTGATGGAAGGCGTCGAGGATATTCCCGAGCCGGTGCTGGCGGCAGGACTGCCTTGGACCTGGGAGAGCTTCCCCGAATACATGGATTGGCTCAGTGAGCGCAGGTATGATCTCGATTTTGCAGCGCAGCTTCCGCATGCCGCGCTGCGGGTCTACGTGATGGGAGAGCGCGGTGCAAATCGAGAGATGGCAACGAGCGACGACATCGCTGCAATGGCACAACTTGCGGGCGAAGCCATACGTGCAGGCGCCCTTGGTTTTTCGACGTCTCGCACAATCAATCATCGCACCGCAGACGGTGACTTCACGCCGACACTGAAGGCAGCTGAAGACGAAATCACCGGCATCATCGCCGCCATGCGCCAGCAAGGCCAAGGTGTCTTGCAGTTTGTCCTTGACCGCGAGACGATCGAGGCAGATCTGCCGATGCTGCTTCGGGTCGGCGAGGCAACACAAAGTCCCGTCAACCTGACTATCGTTCAAGATGACAAAGAACCCGACCGATGGCGACAAACACTGGAGATGCTTTCCGAGCATGCAGCGCGCGGCCTGACAGTTCATGCTCAATCTGCCGTGCGCCCGATTGGCTTGGTGTTGGGTCTCGAATTGTCCCGCAATCCGTTCCTCGGCCATCCAAGTTACCGAGAAATTATGGATTTGCCGCTCAGCGAGCGCGTTGCACGAATGCGAAATCCAGAAGTGCGGGCGCGCATTCTGAGCGAATCCCCGATTCGGAGCGACGATCCACTAATCCGCAAACCCAATTACGATAAAGTATTCCGTCTTGGAAATCCGCCCGAGTATGAGCAGCCGCGCGAAAATGCACTTGGGCCGATTGCTCGCCAGGCTGGCCGTGATCCTGCCGACATGGCTTATGATGCGCTTTTGGAAAATGACGGCTGCGGGATGCTCTATGTCCCGTTTGTGAATTATACCGATGGCAACCTAGACGTTGTCCGTCAAATGCTAACCCATCCCAACGTGGTTCCCGGGCTATCTGATGGGGGTGCTCATTGCGGTATAATTTGCGATGCGAGTTTTCCGACCTATCTGCTGACCCATTGGACACGTGATCGAACGCGCGGAGAGAAGCTCTCTATCCCATTCGTTGTGGCGGCACAATCCAGGCGCACGGCCGCGTCAGTCGGGTTACTTGATCGCGGCATTCTGGCGCCAGGCTACAAGGCCGACGTCAATGTGATTGATTATGACCGATTGCAGCTCTCGCAGCCGGAAGTGCATTACGATCTGCCAGAAGGTGGACGCCGGCTCGTCCAGCAGACAACCGGTTACAATGCAACAATCGTTTCGGGCATTGTCACCCGCCGCAATGATGAAGCCACCGGAATTCGGCCGGGGCGTCTTATTCGTGGTGTTCAGGCCGCGCCCAACATCATGGGCTAAACCGTTTGCAACTTCGGCGCCTCAAAATATCTTCGGTTGAATAATGGTACGCTCGCGTGGCGATGCTGAGAAGACAGTGCAAGATATCCACAGAGTAGTCCGTTGGAAATTCTCATCCGAAAGCCAATACGCTTGGTGCTGGAAAGGCCCAGCAGTGAAGAAGTCATCACTGCGCTCTGGAGGCCAACGTGATCGACCAGAGCCCCGTTGCCTCTGTTCATAATCAGTAATTTCTCAAGCAGCCGTAGCCGTCGTCGAGACTTTGTTCATTTGCAGCGGCATAGACTTGCTTAAGTTTTTCCATATCGACATCATAGTTCATCAGCCGGTCTTCGGTGGAAGCACGAGATGCAAAATCGTGCGCCTCTTCAATTTGGTAGATATCTGGCATTATTATGGTAGATTATGGACATTGCCCTGACGGGTCACGCGCCATTGCGCGCTTCAGCCTGCAGTGCATGGCACAGGGAGGAACAAAAATGATCAAACATTTCACTAAATTCGCCATCGCAATGGCGGCCTTACTTCCAATCGCGACGTGGGCGGGAAGCGCTGTGGCGCAAGACTGCCAGCGTGGCACTTTGGACAAGGCATATTGCGATATTGATAAGGATCTCGTGGCCGATCTGCCAGCGAACCCATCCAAATGGATCAACCCAAGTACCATCATCTTTTCCTACACTCCGGTCGAAGATCCTGCCGTCTACAAAAAAGTGTGGGATGGCTTCGTCAAGCACATGTCGAAAATAACGGGAAAGAAAGTCGTGTTCTTCCCGGTGCAGTCCTATGCGGCGCAATATGAAGCCATGCGGTCGGGCCGATTGCATATCGCCGGCGTCAACACGGGTGGAAATCCAGTCGCGGTGAACTGCGCTGGATTTGTCCCCTTCGCAATGATGGCAGCAAAGGATGGCAGCTTTGGCTACGAGATGGAAATCATCGTTCCGGCAGACAGCGCCATCAAATCGCCTGCGGATCTGAAAGGCAAGAAGCTTGCGTTCACGTCTCCGACGTCAAACTCGGGGTTCAAGGCACCATCGGCGATCCTCAAGGCCGAGTTCGGACTTATTGCAAAGAAAGATTTCGGCACCACTTTTTCCGGCAAACATGACAACTCCATTCTTGGTGTTGCAAACAAGGATTATGAGGCTGCCGCAATTGCCAACTCGGTTCTCAAGCGCATGATTGACCGCAAGGTCGTGGATGCCTCGAAACTGCGCTCGATCTACAAGTCGCAGACATTCCCTACGACGGGTTATGGGCACGCCCACAATCTCGACCCGACGCTGGTTGCAAAAATCAAGCAGGCATTCTTCTCTTTCCCGTGGGAAGGCTCAAGCCTAAAGAAAGAGTTTAAGAAAGAGGGCCGCTTTATTGCGATCAACCACAAGCATGATTGGTCAGTGATCCGTAAGATCGATTCGGCGAACGGCGTGAAATATACCTGCAAGTAAGGTCTCACCCAACCGGTCGCATTGACCGACCAATCACATTGACCGGCCGCTCAGGATTTCTGGTTTCGGGCCTTATTCCTGGGCGGCCGTACAATTGCTGGATACGACAGTATGCTCAAACTCCAAGGTCTTTCGAAACGCTATCGGACGGGCGACCTGGCGCTCAAGGACGTCAATCTCGAAATCCCGAATGGCCAGGTGGTAGCATTGATCGGGCCATCAGGCGCAGGAAAATCCACGCTGATCCGGTGCATAAACCGATTGGTCGAGCCCACTGCCGGTCAAATCCATCTGGCCGATGTTGAATTGACCCGCCTCTCCCAGCGCGAATTACGTAAAGCTCGGCGACGCATGGGAATGATCTTCCAAGAGTACGCACTGGTTGAGCGGCTGAGCGTTATGGAAAACGTTCTCACGGGGCGGCTGGGATACGTAGGTTTTTGGCAGAGCTGGTTCCGTAAGTTCCCGCAATCCGATATCGATGAGGCGTTCCGGTTGCTTCAGCGAGTGGGGCTGGACCATATGGTCGACAAGCGAGCGGATGAGCTATCCGGTGGCCAACGCCAGCGCGTAGGCATATGCCGCGCTCTGATACAAAACCCCGAACTGCTACTCGTCGATGAGCCGACAGCCTCGTTGGACCCGAAGACGTCACGACAGATAATGCGGCTGATCACCGAGCTTTGCGAGGAACGAGGACTAGCGGCGATTGTTAATATCCACGACGTCATGCTGGCGCAGATGTTCGCCAAGCGGATCGTCGGGCTGCGGCTGGGTGAAATCGTTTTCGACGGCCCGCCCAAAAACCTCACGCCAGATGTTCTAACGGAAATTTATGGCGAGGAAGACTGGTCGGAAACTATCAAAAAAGATGATGCCGTGGATGACAATAACGGGGAAGCAGCATCAGTGAAGGCCCCGCACACAATAACGCCGGACCTTGACCGATTGGCGAGCACAACATGAGGAGCAAGCCGTGACGATTTCGGTGGCGCCGGAACGCCGATGGAAAAAACCTCCATTCATCAAGAATGCCCGGCTGCGATGGGCCATAGCACTAGGGGCCGCATTCTATCTCGCCCTGGCGTTCGGCACGACCGAAGTCAATTGGATGAGGGTTTATGAGGGCCTGCCACGCGGACAGAAATTTCTGCTGGCATTCTTTCCGCCGGACTTTTCTTCCCGGTGGTCCGAGATCATCGACGGCCTCTACGAGAGCCTCTGGATGACTGTCACGTCCACGGTTGTTGGGATTGCGCTTTCAATCCCGATCGGCCTGGGTGCTGCCCGAAATATCGCGCCAGCCCCAGTCTACTATTTCTGCCGTAGCATTCTGGCCGTTTCGCGGAGCTTTCAAGAGGTGATCCTGGCGATCTTCTTCGTCAAACTGTTCGGCTTCGGGCCGTTTGCTGGCTTTGTCACGCTTTCGATTGCGACGATAGGATTTTATGGGAAACTCCTCGCCGAAGACATTGAGGACATGGACCCCGGACAGGCGGAGGCGGTGCGGGCTTCTGGCGCCGGCTGGTTTCAGTGGATAAACTACGGGGTGCAGCCGCAGGTGATGCCACGCATGATTGGATTAGGAGTTTACCGGTTCGACATCAATTTTCGAGAATCGGCTGTGGTGGGGATCGTCGGCGGAGGTGGAATTGGAGCTACGCTCAATACCGCATTTGATCGATATGAATTCGATTCGGCGGCGGCAATTTTAGTGATCATTATCGCCATCGTCATGCTGGCTGAATACGCCTCCGGCTTCGTTCGCAAATGGGTGCAGTGATGGCGGTTGCAACCAAGGGCGGGCAGCGGATATGGCAGCGGCGGCAGACAGGCGCGCAGCTTGCCGTATGGGCGGGTTGGTTGGTAGCGGTCGCGATTTTTGTTGCGTGCTGGCAGCTTATTTCGGAAAAGACGATCTGGGATTTCGTGTGGGATTCGCCAACGCAGGCTGCGGACCTCGGATCTAGAATGGTACCGCCGAAATGGGGTTACCTCAACGAACTTTGGCGAGCAATCTGGGATACTCTCAACATCGCAACGCTGGGTACGTTGATTGCGCTCGTGGTCGCCGTACCAGTCGCGTTCGCCGCAGCCCACAACACATCGCCAAGCATCACCTTCATCCGACCGCTTGCCTTATTCATCATCGTTGCATCGCGCTCCATCAACTCGTTGATCTGGGCATTGATGCTGGTGACCGTCGTGGGGCCGGGTGTTTTAGCCGGCATTCTGGCTATCGGATTTCGATCCATCGGGTTCTGCGCAAAGCTGCTCTACGAAGCCATTGAGGAAATCGATACACGGCAGGTCGAGGCCGTGCGTGCGTCCGGTGCGAGCAATGCACAGGTCATCGCGTATGGCATAATCCCCCAGATCATGCCGGCATTTGCAGGTATCAGCCTGTTCCGGTGGGACATCAATATTCGTGAATCGACTGTGCTGGGGCTTGTCGGTGCGGGTGGAATCGGACTGCAGCTTAACGCATCGATTATGAACCTTGCCTGGACGCAGGTCTCCGTGATCTTGTCGGTCATCATCGCGACTGTCATTGTGAGCGAGTGGGTTTCGGCCAAGGTCCGGCATGCAATTATCTAGAGGACTGGCAGTGCCCAACAACCAAAGGCAGGCTCGGGGCCTCATCGCCAAAGTTAATATGCGCGTGCCGCGTAAAGCCTCTACAGTGGAGAAACCTGACTATTGACCCTGGTGCACCAAAAACATTCCGCAATGAAGATAGAGATTGCCGAGCGCCAAAAGCGCATTCTCGACCTCGTGCATGATCGTGGATTTGTTTCCGTAACACAACTTGCCGATGTTATGCATGTATCTGAGCAGACTGCACGACGCGATATCATGTCACTTGCAGGGCAGGGACTGGTTTCGAAAGTTCACGGCGGTGCAGGGCTTCCCCAAGCTGCGGCTGACGTCCACTATGCGGCACGGCGGGGGCGCTTTGCTGAAGAAAAAGCCAGGATTGCCCATCAAGTGGCCTCGTGCGTTCCCGAAGGTGCAACGGTGTTCATCGACATCGGCACAACGATGGAGGCCGTCGCGGAGGCTCTGCTCGATCATCAGCGCCTAACGATCATCACTAACCATCTTTCTGTCGCCCTCATTCTCAGCCGCAGGAGCGACTTCGATATCATGCTGGCAGGCGGCATCCTGCGCCGGCGCGACAACGCGACGACGGGAGATTCAGCGCGCGATTTCATCGAACAGTTCCGTGTCGGCTACGGCATTTTCGGCATCGGTGGAATCAGTGCAGAAGGTGATCTTCTCGATTATGACTTCCGCGATATCGGCGTTTCCAGAGCGGCAATGAAGATCTCGCGCACACGCTTCTTTGCCCTCGACCACAGCAAATTCAATACCGACGCAGTGGCACGTATCGGTCATATTTCCGATGCCAATGCTATTTTCACTGACAAGAAGCCACCGCGGGGACTAGTGAAAATTATCCGAGAGAACAATGTAGAATTGCATGTCGCCTGAACATGGTCCCGCTAGAGTATTGCGAGTTACGTCGAAGAATTCTGGGTTTTCTGTTCACGACTATTTCTTATTGCGTCCGGCCCCATTCATCGCTCGCCAACAAGACGCCGGAAGAGTTCCGGCATTATCACTTGACCCTTGCAGCCAGCACAGTGGCGGGGCAGAATTTCAACCAAGGATTCTCTCCATAGCTGGAAGAAACTTGGGTCTCAGGTCACAGGCTCTCGCCTGTTAGATTTCGATGTCCGGCTTAGGTGCTTGTTTCCCGAGCGGCAAGGATGTGCTGGGCGAGTTCACAAAAACCCGCTCCGGAGGCCCCCTCCGTTATCCACTTCGGCAGCGCCTCGCAGCGGCCGGCCAGATCCGCGATATTGGATACTCCGATAGAGTTTTTGAAGAACCCAAACATAGGCGCATCATTAGGCGAGTCCCCAATGAATGCGCACGCCTGCTGCCCCTTGGGTGTTGCTATCTCACAATCGAATTCCTGGTGCATCAATTGCCGGGTCATGGTGAGTTTGTCGTGGCTGCCAAACCAGCCATTGACGTGGATGGAGCTGACTTTTGCGGTTGCTCCAGAAGCCTCGAATATACCCACGATCCGGTTGATATCGTCATCACATAGCCTTGCAACATCCTCACAGAAATCAATGGCAAGATCGGCCTCACGATAAGCCTGATCCGACGCGATTGCAGCCCCGGGCACCATCCTTAGCACCTCGGCCTGAACGTCCTTTAGTCTTGATCTATTACTTGCACGCTGGGTTGCGCTTTGGGCAAACTGCCGCGTCATGCGCCGAGTGCACTGCTCATAGTGAAAATAGAACGCGCCATTTTCGCCGACGATAGCACCAACCGGCCAGAAGCGTGTGATCATATCGCACCAGCCCGCTGGGCGGCCAGTCACCGGGATCACAACGATGCCTGCATCATGCAGCTTTTCGAGCATGCCATATGCATCGGCGCGGAGCATGCCGTCTGTTGTCAGGGTATCATCAATGTCAGTGAATAAAAACCGTAGCGACCGCCACGTGTCACTCGGCGCATCGCTGATTGGCTCAAGAGTGTTCATAACATTGTGTCCAAAAGCTTTTGTGCACGAGCATATTCCTGCGGCGCCAGATGCAGTCCAACCTTGGTGCGCCGCCATAGAATATCTTCTGGAGTGCGGGCCCATTCATGGCGCTTTAGGTAATCTACTTCACGCTCGTAGAGATCGTGTCCGATGTGGGTGCCGAGATCAGAGACAGTCTTTGCATCCGATAGGATTACCTCGACGTTGGCTCCATGCCGCCGCGCCAACCGGCGCAGCAAGTCGATATCGAATCCGCTCTTCCGGCTTGCGAGTGCTGCAAGGAAGGTTTCAAAGTTATCGCATCCTAGTTCGCCGCCTGGCAGCTTGGCATTGTGGGTCCAGGATTTTCTGAAATCTGGCCCGCAATCTGGAAAGAACGTTCCGAGTTTGGACATCGCCTCTTCCGCCAATCTGCGGTAGGTCGTTATCTTGCCGCCGAGCACGGAAAGGACCGGCCCGCCACGCTCGGGCTGGAGGAGTTCGAGCCGATAGTCCCGCGTTACCTGGCTGGCATTATTCTGGTGATCATCATAAAGCGGCCGCACACCGGAAAAGCTCCAAACCACGTCTTCCCGGCCAGGGCGCATCCGGAAGTAGGGACGTATCGATTCGAGCAAGTAGGCGATTTCATCCTCAGAGATCGAGATGGCATCGAGCGTCCCCTCATAGTCGATGTCGGTGGTCCCGATGAGTGAGAAATCTCCTTCATAGGGCAGTACGAAGATGACACGTTCGTCCTCGTTTTGGAGGATGAAGGCGTCATCTCCGTCCATTATGCGAGGCACAACTATATGGCTTCCCTTCACTAAACGCAGCCGTGCCTGATTTGAGGTCCCTGCATCGTGCGCGCTGCAGATGGCTCGCCCGACCGCGTCGACCCATGGCCCTGCCGCATTGACGATGACCTTGGTATCGACAATGCGTTCGGGACCTCCGTCTTGATCGGCCAACCGGGCGAGCCAGCGCCCTCCCCGCGCCTCCGTCGAGACGAAGCGGGTTCGTGTGAGTATCTCGGCGCCAGCTTCGTGCGCAGCGCGGGCATTGGCGACTACGAGGCGTGCGTCGTCGGCCCAGCAATCCCAGTAGGCAAAGCCATCCCGAAGCTTTTCGTTCAAAGCTGCTGCACTAGGAAGCTTCTTGAGATTGATAGCGCGCGAAGCCGGAATCAACTTCCGGCGATAGAGATTATCGTAGATCCAGAGTCCTGCCCTGATCATCCACTTCGGCCTTAAGTGCTGTTGATGGGGAAGCACGAAGCGGAGTGGCCAGATGATGTGCGGTGCGCGTCTTAGCAGGACTTCGCGTTCGGCGAGTGCCTCGCGGACCAGCCGGAATTCGTAGTGCTCAAGATACCTCAACCCGCCGTGAATAAGCTTTGAACTGGCAGATGAGGTTGCCGAGGCAAGGTCGTTGGCTTCGCACAACATCACCTTGAGGCCTCTGCCCGCCGCATCGCATGCGATGCCGGTGCCATTGATGCCGCCGCCAATAACCAGAATGTCAACGTTCGCGGCGGGCATCATCGGATGTGTCCCTGGTCGGATTTATCCTCGCCGAACGCACTCTGGTCGGCACTCGTTGCGGCATCGCGATTGGCTGACATATCAGAAGCCGTTACCGACGGGCGTAATCTAGTATCGGCGAGCTCCCCGGCACGCTCCAATATCGAGTAGGCGACGGCGGCCAAGTGACTGTTGATGCGTTTAAGATCTCGAAGGATATCAATATGAATTGAGCTTGAATCGATAGACTGCGCCTGCCCGCTGCCGACGCGCGCAAAATGCCGCTCGGCCGAAGCCCGCTCCTTGTCCCGTATCTCAGTCTTCTGCGCGAGCAACCTGCGCGCTAGCGGCAGATCACCGGAGATGAAGACGTTGAGCGCAAGCTCCATATTGGCTAACACATTGGCATGAAGCGCTTCGATCTCACTCATGCCTGCATCCGAGAATGTGATCTTCAAGCGCGCCTTTTTGGCGGCCAGATCCATGATGTTTTTGTCGATGATGTCGCCCACATGCTCGAGATTGGTCGTGAAACTCAGGATCTCAATAATCCGCTCGCTTTCCTCGCTGTCGAGTTCTTCCCGTGTGAGCCGAGCAAGATAAAGCTTAATCGCCTCATAAAGTCTGTCGACCTCATCATCGAGCGCCTCAACTGCCTTGCGCCGTGCGACATCGTTTTCTCTGAGCGCCGTAATTGTGCCTTGCAGCATTGCCTTGATCACGTCGCCCACCCGAAGTGCTTCACGTGTGGCACATGCAATGGCAACTGCCGGACTATCGAATGCCTGCTCTTCCAGATTGCTTTGGTAGGTCTGCGTCGCATCCGGGAGAGGGTCTTTGTAAACACGGCTGGTCAGCGACACAATCTGCCTGACAAAAGGCAAGGCCAACAGCGCGATTGCAAGATTGAAAATTGTATGGAACTGGGCGATCGCAAGGGCTGGCCCCAGTCCCATTTTCAATAAGAGTGCCGTTGCGGGTGCAGCGAATAGCGCGAAGATGACGACGCCTACAACCCTGACACCCGCATTAGCTATGGGTGCAATCCGAGCTGCGTTTGGCATCGGGTATGTCGCGATGACGGGTAGAAATGCTCCACCCAGGTTCGCGCCGAGCACCATGACGATCGCATGCTCAAGCGTGATGGTTCCGGCGCTGGACAAGGCTGCCAATAGCAGTACAACCGCAACGCTGGAATGCAAAAGAACTGTCATTCCAGCGACCAGAAGGATCGTCAGTAGGGGCTCGTGTCCGAGTTGGGAGAGGACTACTTTCAAACCGTCCGACGATGCAAGAGGTTGTGCCGCGCTACTGATCAGTTGCAAAGACAGTAGCACCAAACCCAAACCGATGGCCGCGCGACCAAGGTTCCGTGGTGGAGAGCGATCCGAGGTCAGGAAGCGCACGACGCCAATTGCAATCAGAAGCGGCGACAACCATTCCACACGATGCGAAAATATCTGGACGACCAGGGTTGTTCCAACATCCGCCCCGAGCAAGATTGCCAGAGCAACAGAGCTGGTGATTGCGCCCCGAGTTGAAAATGAGGCAACCAGCAGCGACGTCGCTGTGCTGCTCTGAAGCAATGTTGTCGTTCCGATCCCTGCCGCGAATGCAGTCACGCTCTGCCTGGACATGGACGCGATGGCGCGGCGCAGATCCGCGCCGAACCCGCGGGTTACCGCTGTTCGCACCATTCGAATGCCCCATAGGAGAAGTGCAACGCCTCCAATGAGATTGAGAATTACCGCCATAGAGTCTGACCATACTTAAAAGATGAACGATGTAAGATATCTTACATCTTCTTGTTGCAATTCTACAATGCGGAAATTTCCATCTGCCATGTCTGGAGCAAGTTTTCTTCACAATCGTCTGCATGCCGAGCAACTACACGCCAATATGATTGCCGAGTGATGACACAAACCAGCTAACGTGCGTGCACGACATCAACTAAACCCGATGGGGGGGAAATTGCGCCGGATCCATCTTGCAGCGATCTTAATGTCCGTCCTTATGCTATCGGCCGTTAGTGCCAATGGCGCGACGGGCCCGAAAGCAGGCAGCAAACCAAATCGCCTTCTCAACGAGGCTTCGCCATATCTCAAACAACATGCCTACAACCCCATTGATTGGCACCCTTGGGGTGAGGAAGCATTTGCGAAGGCCCGGCGAGAAAACAAACCCATCTTTCTCTCGATTGGCTATGCCACCTGCTATTGGTGTCACGTCATGGCCCGCGAGAGTTTTGAGAACAAGGAGATCGCCGCCCAGATCAATGCCGCCATGATTTCAATCAAGGTCGACCGCGAACGACGGCCGGACGTTGACGCAACCTATATGCTCGCAACTGAAATTATCGCCCGCCAGGGGGGATGGCCGAATTCGGTGCTTCTTACGCCCGATCTCAAGCCATTTTTTGCATTTGGATATGTGCCGCCTGCTCAGTTCAAAGACTTGATCAAGCGCGCTTCGACAGCATGGCAAGAGAAGCCAGAGAGGCTCAGGGCCGATGGAGAACGGATCGCGGCAATAATCAAGACCGCGATGACACGGCAGGCTCAATCTGTCCCGATTACGGTGCCGGTGCTGCGTCGTGCCAGCCTGAGGGTATTGTCGGGATTCGATGTCTTTAACGGCGGTCTCGGCACAGCGCCAAAATTTCCCCAGGAAAATATCCTATTATTTCTACTGCACCGTGCCGAACGCGACAACGACAAGCTATCGCGCGAAGCAGCGTTGATCACTTTGGACAATATGATCAGGGGTGGCATTCACGATCACCTTGCTGGCGGCTTTCACAGATACGCCGTTGATAATGCCTGGGCGGTCCCGCATTTTGAGAAAATGCTCTACAATCAGGCATTGATCGTGCGCGCGCTTCTGAAGGCATACACATTGACCGGCAAGAGACGCTATGCCGTTACGGCGCGCAAGACGCTTGATTTTGTACTTTCGAAAATGACAACGCCAGAGGGTGGCATCGTATCCGCGATCGACGCGGAAACGGATGGGCATGAAGGACTCTTTTATCTTTGGACCGAGGGCGAAATCAAAGCTGCCCTGGGCCCCGATGCGGATTTCGCGATCAAAACGTTTGGGGTCACGGCAAAAGGCAATTTGGAAGGCCGGAATACCTTGAGGTTCACCCAACCGCCGGAGCAACTGGCTGTGGCGATGAAGCTAACACCCCAAGTCTTTCGCGCGCGCTTGCAAAGCGTCATTGCCAAATTGCGGGCAACACGAGCAAAGCGCAAGCCGCTGATCATTGATGATAAGGTGCTGACCTCTTGGAATGCCTTGATGGTGCGCGCGCTCGCAGAGGCCGCACATATGTTGAAGGAGCCACGCTATGCCGAAGCAGCCAAGCGAGTGCAAACTTTCATTCTCGATAAGCTGGGAGGCGCGAATGGCAAACTAAAGCGCTCGTATTTCGAGGGTGCCGCGCAGCTCTCTGCAACCCAGACCGATTATGCACTGGCTGGATTGGGCGCGCTATCACTTTACGACCTGAGTGGCGAAGAGCGATGGCTGAAAAGCGCGAAAGTGCTGGCCTTACAAATGGCTAAGACGTTTCAAGACCCCAAGTCTGGCGCCCTCTTTTTAACGGCCAATGCAACTGGTTTCAGGAGGTCGCATCATACCGATGATTCGACACTGCCGTCGGGAAATGCATCAGCGTTGGAGCTGTTCGGCGCACTTTCGCAACGGTCCCAAAATGTCGAATGGGAGCACCGGGCGCGCGGTCTCCTGGCTGCTCTGTCAGGCTTAGCTGTTGGTGAACCTATTTCGCATGCGGCCGCGCTGGTAGCCGCGGATCTCATAAATCGTGGCGGTACGGGCGCACGGCAAGTGACAGCTCACGGTAGGGTCCATATCGATGTGAAACGGACCACCGATCCCCGAACGGCTCTGGTCCGCCTGACGCTTGATCCCGGTTGGCACATAAATTCGCAACAACCCGAGAAAGACTTCCTACTTCCAACGCAGGTTTCTGCTGACGGCATCACGCAGGATGCTGTCAAGTTTCCGAAGCCGATTCCACGGAAGCTGGCGGTATTCGATAAACCTCTGAAATTATTCGAAGGTCAGGTAGATGTTGCGATCCGGTTACCAAAGGGCAAGGCGAGAATGGAGGCGCGCCGCATAGTGATCAGGCTGCAAGCATGTAGCGACAGCATTTGCCTTGAGCCAAAGATCGTCACCGCTATGTTGCCCGCCGCGCCGCAGCCTTGACGGAGCTGGCCCGGTGTTATCACGCTAACTCTGGCGTTGGATGCAGTGCCATCATGCTTTTATAATATTGCTGCATCCAAACCGGACACGTGCCAAATTCAAAAGCCTGCCATACATGTTCCATTCTAGGCATGTTTCATTCTAGATGCGTTTTTTTTGATGGGATCGCCACGAGCGGTAAGGCATACTCTAAGCTTAACCGTTGAAAGCTAGGAAACGTCTTCGATAGAAGCTAGAAGGCTTCAATCTCAAACAATCTGGCTCTGGCAGGCTCTGGTAGTCTCTGGGCAACGCGAGCGGGAACACGCCATGGAACACGAACCTTCACACCCAGGGAAATGGGACCTAGAAGCTGATGTCATCGTCGTCGGATTCGGGGGCGCGGGAATGGCCACGGCTGTTACCGCACATGATCTGGGAGCCAAGGTCGTAATCCTGGAAAAAGCGCCCGAAGGTCAGGAAGGCGGCAACACGCGAGTGGCGGCGCAAGGGTATCTGAATACATCATCGGTCGAAAAAGCCGTCACTTATCTCACCGCGCTATGCGGACCCTACGCCGTGCCCGAAGCCATGGTGGAAGTATGGGCAAAAGAGATGTGCAAGAATAATGAATGGCTTGAAAGCCTTGGCGGCGACCCACAAGAGCACCAGCACCCGCCGGTCGGAATCGAATTTCCAGAGCTGCCCGGTTCGGACTGTGTGCATAAATTCCATGATGGACCCGACTATGGCTATTCCAACACTTGGAAATTATTCGAACGCTTGGTCAAAGAACGCCCGATCTCAATTCTCTATGAAACACCGGGAAGAGAACTGATCCAGCACGACATCACTAAGGAAATTCTCGGAGTGCGAGCCCAACAGGGGGATCAATCGATCTTTGTCAAGGCTCGCAAGGCTGTAGTGCTGACTTGCGGGGGCTTTGAAAACAACCAGGAAATGATACGCAACTATCTCCCTGGCATCCCCTACTGCTACACCTCCGGCTCGCCCCACAATGAAGGCGATGGCATTACGATGGCGATGTCGGTAGGAGCGGACCTTTGGCATATGAACAACTATGCTGGCCCCTCGATGGCCCTAAAGGCACCTGAAATCCCGACCACATTTTCGATGCAGGCCTTACACTTTAGCAAAGAAATTCCCGGCGGCATGATTGTGGTGGGCCCGGACGCCAAACGCTTTACTGATGAAAAGTACAAAACCCGCCATGGGAAAATCTCGGTGAATGGCCGCTGGTTGCCGCTCTCCACGCCGTGCCCGATGTTTCTGATTTTCGATCACACCATGTTCTCCTCTGGCCCACTCTACGACAAGGACCCTAGTCACGGTTGGACGCAAATTATCGAGCGCTACGACTGGACTGAGGACAACAGCGCCGAACTGGCGAAAGGTTGGATCAAAACAGCCGACACCCTCGCGGCTCTCGCCTCAGTCGTCGGACTTGACCCAGCCACGTTGGAAGACACCGTCAGCCGGTGGAACAGCTATTGCGATGCGGCACACGATCCGGAATTCAACCGAACCTTGATGATGGCGCCAATACTTGAGGCGCCTTACTATGCGGTTGAGCTCTCGCCCTCGATGCTCAACACTCAAGGCGGCCCGAGGCGCAATGAAAAAGGGCAAATTGTGCGGCCTGATGGTACGCCGATTGCTAGGCTGTACAGCTCTGGAGAACTGGGGTCCATCTATAGTTATATGTATCAAGGCACCGGGAATATCGGGGAATGCTTAGCGTTTGGCCGCGTTTCAGGGCGGAATGCTGCAGCCGAAACGCCTTGGGAGTAGGCCTACGGATCAGCAGCAGCTTCAGCCGTGTTATTCGACTGCCACGAAAATCGAGTGGCGCATTTTGCCCCCGACTGATTCTGATAGGTGGCCTTTTCCGTCGATATCCTCCACCAGGACAACTTCACCGGCATTTATAATACGGCTCTCGCCATCGCTTGCCGTGATCTTCACGCCGGCATCAAGGTTGATGATATATTGTTTGCGCGGCGCGGGATGCCAATCAAGATCATAGTCGCCCGACGTTTCACGAAACATGATGCCAGTCGCCGGCAGCATAGTGGAATATTTTGAGAAGTTGCTCTCATTAGCCCAGTCAATATCAATATCGCGAAAATGCGTCTCGCCGTCACTGTCGACATAGAGATTGTGAATGCGCATGATAGTTCTCCCTTTTTATATTCGGCTTTGAGTTCGGTTGAACGGCGACGGGAAACCAGCGCAACGCATTGTTGTGACATCTCCATGTCAGTAACGCGTGCCTTTTGACCCAAAGGCGCCATGGCCGACACTATAGTTCTATTTAATTTTAGCAACGCCCCCAAGTCTTGTCGCTGATGATGTTTCTTCTGCGTAGCGCTGAAATTGAAGTCACGATGGAATCATGAAGCGACCTTCTGTCGACCAAAAATTGCCGCAGCGACCTAACCTCGCCAAGGCCGGTTCTCAACGCGACAAGGGCTTGACCTTCTATCTACTAGAAGGATCAAGTTAAATGCCGAAGTTGAAATTGATAATTTCCGGGGCGGCAAGATGACTATTGAAAAGCAGGATCGTGACACGATCGGAGTTCAGGGCGGCACCGAAGGGCGCAATAACACAGTGCATACTGCGTCTGAGCAGCTAACACGTGATCCCGTATGCGGCATGAGCGTCGACCCGGACACGTCGCCACACAAGCATGAACATGGCGTCCATCATTACGCGTTCTGCGCAGCCCGATGTCTCGAGAAATTTGTTGCAGATCCAGAATTGTTCATCACCGCTGATGATCCAGTCTGCGGGATGAAGGTAAATCGGGCATCGACGGCTTTTATGTCGAAGCATGCAGGTGAGCGCTTCTATTTTTGCTCATCAAACTGCCAAAAGAAATTCGAGGCGGCTCCCAGTAGTTATGATGATGGCCGGCCGGATCCCGAAGTAATGCCTGAGGGCACGCTATATACCTGCCCAATGGACCCTGAGATCGTGCAGGAAGGACCAGGCGACTGTCCCATATGCGGAATGGCACTCGAACCGATGGGTGTGCCCGATCCGCATGCCGGCCCCAATCCCGAGCTTGTGGATTTCACGCGGCGCTTCAAGATTGGGTTGGCGTTGGTAATACCGCTGTTGATCGTCGCTATGGGGCCCATGATCGGGTTACCAGTCCGCAGTTGGGTGGGCTGGACGGCACCCTGGATCGAATTTCTACTCGCAACTCCGGTCGTGCTGTGGTGTGCGGCGCCATTTTTCAAGCGAGGTTGGGCATCGATCATTACCCGCAACCTCAACATGTGGACATTGATCGCGCTCGGCGTGGGTGCAGCTTTTGGCTTTAGCGTGGTGGCGACCTTGGCGCCGGGCGCTTTTCCTGAGGCGTTTCGCGATGCGGATGGACATGTCGGCGTTTACTTCGAGGCGGCTGCCGTCATCATCGTGCTGGTTCTTTTCGGCCAGATATTGGAACTGCGCGCGCGCGAAAGGACCGGGGGGGCGATCAAGGCGTTACTAGATATGGCACCGAAGACCGCGCGCCAGATCAAGCCGGACGGGCAGGAAGAAGAGATCGCGCTTGAGGATGTCGCGGTTGGCGACAGGTTGCGCGTTCGTCCTGGTGAAAAAGTCCCAATCGATGGCATTGTGATGGAAGGGCGTTCGGCGGTCGATGAATCGATGCTTACCGGAGAGCCAGTGCCGGTTGAAAAAAGCGTCGGTGACGATGTGACGGGCGCGACGCTTAATGGCACCGGCTCGCTCATCATCGAGGCTGCTCGCGTCGGCGGCAACACAACTCTGTCGCAGATAGTGGAGATGGTCGCGAACGCCCAGCGCTCGCGTGCGCCGATCCAGAAACTCGTCGACGTAGTGGCCGGATGGTTCGTACCTGCCGTGGTGCTGGCCGCCATTATCGCGTTCACCGCCTGGTCGATCCTTGGCCCGGCACCAGCGATGGCATATGCAGTCGTTGCAGCCGTTTCAGTCCTGATTATCGCGTGCCCCTGCGCGCTTGGATTGGCAACCCCGATGTCGATCATGGTCGCAACAGGACGCGGCGCCCAGGCCGGCGTCTTGATCAAAAATGCCGAGGCGCTGGAGCGGTTTGCGGCTGTCGACACATTGATTGTCGACAAGACCGGCACGCTGACTGAGGGCAAGCCCAAACTGGTGGCTGTCCTGCCGGAAAGCAATCAAGACGAAATGGACGTGTTGCGCCTCGCGGCAAGCCTGGAGCGGGGATCGGAGCACCCACTGGCTGAGGCAATCGTGAATGGTGCTACAGAGCGCTGTCTGACTTTAAGCCACTCCGAAGACTTTGAGGCTATCACCGGCAAAGGGGTTAAAGGAATAATTGATGGCGCCCAAGTCGCGCTTGGCAACGCCACGTTAGTCGCCGACCTGGGACTTGATAGTAGACACCTCACAGATATTGCGAACGCTCGCAGAGACGACGGGGAAACCATTATGTTTGTTGTGATCAACAACAAGATCGGGGGGCTCGTAGCGGTCGCCGATCCGATTAAGGCAACCACGGTCGAGGCAATCAAGGCGCTGCATGCAGAGGGGTTGCGTGTTGTGATGGCGACCGGCGACAGTGAACGGACAGCAAAATCAGTTGGTGCGCGGCTCAACATCGACGAGATTCGCGCCGACGTTTCACCTCAAGACAAGGCCAGTTTTATCAAGCAGTTGCAAGATGACGGCCATAGCGTTGCCATGGCCGGTGATGGTGTCAATGATGCTCCGGCTTTGGCGCAGGCCAACGTCGGTATTGCAATGGGCACTGGCGCTGATGTGGCCATCGAGAGTGCCGGAATAACGTTGGTGAAAGGCGACCTCATGGGGATTGTTAGGGCTCGGAGATTGGCCAACGCAACAATGCTCAACATCAAGCAGAACCTGTTTTTTGCGTTTGCTTACAATGCGGCGGGAGTGCCAATCGCTGCGGGTATTCTCTATCCAATTTTCGGAATACTTTTGTCGCCGATGATTGCGGCGGCAGCTATGAGCTTGTCCTCCATCTCTGTGATCAGCAATGCGCTGAGGCTTCGCAACAAGCAACTCTAATGATGCCGAAGGTTCGTTGCGCGACCTATGAGTTGAGAGACATTAAGCCTTGGACCTGAGAACTGGGACCTGAGAACTGGGACCTGAGAGCTGGGGCCTGAGAGCTGGGAACTGGGATGCGGGTATGACTTGTCCGGCTTGTCGCGTTTCCAGCAGTGGGAAGCTCTATCTCGTAAAAGACCGCTTCATACAATTCACTCGTTGTTGAGGTGAAACATAAGGGGAGGTATTCTTATGCATGGTTACGATATGATGTCTGGGTGGGGCGGCATGTGGTTTGGACCACTCTTTATGATCCTTATTCCGATCCTGGTAATATTAATGATCGTTTGGCTCATTCGGAGATAAACAGATCTGAACTATCGGAACGTTGTCCGCTCGGTCCAAGCGAGAGAAATGACTGGCCTGCACGACTGGCCTACACCGATTAGCTTGCTTTGGATATCATATTGCGCCCTTGCTCCTTAGTTCTGCAATGGCCTCAGCGGACATCCCGAGCCAATCGTTGAGCACCAATTCTGTATGCTCGCCCAG